>Ga0207665_10000015_pt1 | contig 133147 bp, 88 predicted proteins | sample LARL112metaG_FD_184351 | JGI IMG/M metagenome (GOLD analysis project Ga0207665, IMG submission 184351) | Corn, switchgrass and miscanthus rhizosphere microbial communities from Kellogg Biological Station, Michigan, USA - LAR L11-2 metaG... | ecosystem: Host-associated > Plants > Roots >... | reverse complement strand
GCGACTTCAGCGAGCTACACAACGCCTGCAACGACGACAGCGGATAGCGGATCGGCATTCGCTGTGGTGGTGAGCAATTCGGCGGGAACGGTGACCAGCGCAGCGGCAACGCTCACAGTGAACCCGGCTCCGGCCCCCGTGATCCAGGTCAGCCCGATCAACTTTGGAAATGACGTGGTTGGCACTAACGTGTCGCAGCCAATGATCGTCAAGAACACCGGCACGGCCACCTTGACCATTACTCAAATCACGGAAACCGGTTCAGCATTCTTCAGTGTCAGCGGATTTACGCTGCCCTTGAGCATAAACGCGGGGCAACAAACTGCGATTACGGTGGCGTTCCTGCCGACTTCCGCAGGCCTTGCTTCCGGTAACGTCTCGATTACGAGCAACGCACCGACTTCGCCGACGTCTGTCGCTCTCTCAGGCACAGGAATCGCCGCGACTCTTACACTCGGCATCAATCCGACCAGCCTGAGTTTCGGCAATGTGACGACGGGGACTTCCTCGGCTGCGCAAAATATAACCATCACGAATACCGGCAATTCGAATGTCACGATTTCCCAGATAAACTTTGGCGTATCAGGCTTCACAATGACAGGCGGGAGCGCGCCGGTAACTCTTTCTCCATCGCAGAACCTCATCCTGACCGTCCAGTTCAGCCCGACGATAGCCGGGCCCGCAAGTGGAAATATTTCGATTGTGAGCAATGCGACTGGATCACCCGCCACGGTTCCGGTATCAGGAACGGGAGTCGCGCCCGTGCAGCATTCGGCGGCCCTAACCTGGAGTGCCAGCACTTCGACGGTGTCCGGATACAATGTTTACCGCAGCACGGTCAGCGGAAGTGGATACACGAAGATGAACTCTTCATTGATTACCACTCTCAGTTACACCGATTCGACCGTACAGAGTGGCACGACTTATTTCTATGTGACCACTTCGGTGGACTCCGGCGGCAACGAGAGCTCCTTCTCGAACGAAGTGACCGCCAATATCCCGTAAGCGCGCGCTTTCTTCAGGCCGACGCACACGAGAGATTGCGAAGGCGGCAGTACTACTTTTGATTCCAAGAGCCGCGGCAGGCTCGCATTACTCAAAATGAGCAGTTGTCAAAATGTCTTATCCAGATGCCCGCCGGAAAGACGGGGCTACTGGGATTACCTGAATTTGAGACGGTAGAAACCTTAAAGGGCGAGTTTTTCCACGGTCCCCGCTATTTTCCAAACTTTATTCCTCCCATAGTGAGTGTTGTAAGTCACTCCAGCCCGGGATCGCATTGCACCCTCCTCCAGCCAGGGATGCAATTCGTCTGATAAAAGAGGCAAGGGGGAAGTCCGTGAGAGTATCGTCGGTGTGTCTAGTGCTTGTCCTGATTGCGCTATTAGGTGGATGTTCCGGTGCAATGAAACCAGATCCACCGAGTGCACCTTCTGAAGTCATTTTGGCGCCAGCTAGTGCGCAAGCCATCGACTTCGGGCAAAAAGTGAGTATCAGCGCATCAAGCACGAGCGGCACGTCTGTTCAGGGAGTCACTTGGGCTCTAAACGGCGCAGGCTCCCTTTCCGGAGAGACACCGACTTCCGTCAATTACAACGCGCCCAGCTCCGGAAATGCAGGAACGGCGACAGTGACGGCTACCTCTGTAACGGATCCCACAAAGTCCGCGTCAGTAACCATCAACATCACGCCCGCTCCGTCCGTAACTACAACGTCGCTTCCGGCAGGGACACCGGGCACGACGTACAACCAAACAATAGCGACTTCCGGAGGCGCCGGGATGGTGAGGCTGACGGTCAGCAGCGGAAGTTTGCCGGCGGGTTTGAGCATGGATTCGTCCGGGCACATCACGGGCACGCCGGCAGGGCCCAGTGGCACAACGAGTTTCACCGTGAAGGCCACGGACTCGAGCAGCGCGGGAGCGCAGTCCGCGGTGCAGAATCTGAGCATCACGGTCAACAGCTCGACGCCAGCCATGACTTGTGGATCCGGGCATGAATCCCTGCTGAACGGTCAGTACGCATTCACGATGCAGGGTTTCGATGCGAACGGCGCGGTGGCGCTGGGTGGCATGTTTGATGCGGACGGCGCGGGACACATGGCGCTCGCAGTGGGCGTGGAAGACATCAACAGCAGCACGGGAGTTCAAACCAACGTTCCGATTAACAGTGCGAGCAGCTCGTATTCCGTAGGAGCAGACAACCGCGGATGCATGGCCATCGCGACTTCCGCCGGGACGTCGATCTACCGGTTTGCGCTTGGGGTGATCAGGTCGGGCGTGGCCAGCAAAGGCCGCTTCATCGAATTTGATAATACGGGAACGCTGGGGTCGGGAGTCTTCGAGAAGCAGGAACCCAGTGCGTTCTCGGCATCCGGGATTAGCGGCAACTACGCATTTGGCGCGGATGCGACGAGCACGCTTATCAGCAGCACTCGCAACCGATTTGCCATGGTGGGTGCGTTTGCGGCGAACGGAAGCGGAGGAATCAGCAGCGGCGAACTGGACGCCAACTATAGCGGCAACATCAATAAGACGGGTGGTTTGAATTACCCGACGAGCGGCATGGCCTTTACGGGAAGTTATACGGTGGCAGCGAATGGCCGAGGCACGATGACTCTTACAGTGGGATCGCAAGCCGTGAACATGAGCTTGTACATAATTTCCGCAAGCGAAGTATTGTTTATGAGCGCCGACCCGCAGTCCAGTGACGCTCCGTTTACGGGGTCGGCGCTGCAGCAATTCGGGGGGCCATTTTCGGTTTTGTCGGTGAGCGGCCCGAGCGTTCTTTATGTGAGTGGACTCTGTGCAAGCTGCGGGCCGAGTTCGACGCCGGCTTCGGACCTGATCGCGGGCATTTTCACGGTTTCCAATTCCGGGAGCTATTCTTTTACAGGAGAAGAAAGCAAAGCCGGGGGCATTTCATCGTTCAACGATGCGGCGACTGTTAGCGTGGCTCCCAATGGCCGGGTGAGTGCAGCCGGTGGAGCGCGACCTCCACTCTTTTATTTAGTGAGCCCGGGCAAAGCGTTTGTGATGCTGGTGGACGGAGGCGTATATGCGGGCTTCGCGGAGTTACAATCGGGAGGCCCTTTTACGAACCATTCGGCGAACGGGACGTACGTCTTCGGCTCGATCACGGTGACGCACCAAAACATAACTCATGAATCTGGCGTGGCCACTTACGACGGTATAGGAACAGTTTCAGGAACAAGTGACACGGCGTTGGTTGGATCGAATCCCAGTCTAAAAGGTGATCAGGCTTTTAACTATACGTACCTGGTCAACCCAAACGGGAGATTGGCGTTGACGAATGGCCCGGTGATCTACCTTATTTCACCGACCAAACAGGTGGTTCTTAATTCGGACCCATCGGATCTGTACCCGAGGCTTGAGCCCGTGGAGCAGTAGGGGAAAGGGCGCTGCTTAGGTCTACTGGAAGCACCTGCCGCATTGCACGCCAAGGGAACAGTTTGCCATAAATTGTCCCTAAATATGCCGACTTCGCGAATGACCAAGACCGTTGGCAGGCGAGAAATTTCCGTGACATGGACTGCTAAGCATTGTGCCAGCCATGAGATAGCTCGGCTGGGAGGCGAGTGCGACTCAGTGGGCTCCAAATTGCACGGCCTAGTTTTCGCATTCCTATGCTTGTCCCGCTCTATAGCCTGTCAAATGAAAGGTTGGGTACCAGTACGAGAAAAGATCTTCACGTACTCTGCTACCAGCATCATACTCAGATGCTTCCAAGAGTCTTGGACGAGCCTGCAGAGAGCCTGCTGTACGCCTGCAAAGAACCTGGCTGTTTAATCCGATACGCTGGGCCGCGAGGATACTTCCTCGACACAGAAGACGCACAGACCATCGAGATGGAATTGATACCCCGCGTCAACTGTTCCAATGATGGATACCGCATGTACTTAGCCGAGGTTCTGCCCGAGAAGAGAAATTACCGCCTGTGGCAATGCCCGGAATGCAACCAAGCTTGCGTTAATGATGAGGAGACTTCGGGCGGGCTGGGAAAGAAGATGGGAGCCTGACCCCCGGGACATTTCTTGTGAGCTGTTGCCTGCGGCTAGTAAGGCTTAGCCCAGAGATCTATTCTACCAGTCAGTTCCAGCCCTAGAGCAAACCTTCTTTCGGACAAGCGCTGGCAGTACACGATCCGCGCTTGTGACCACACGCCCTCCTCTGGCAACCTAATCAGTAGTTGCAGCCCGGGCTGCAGCCTCTCCTTCACGAAGACGCGCGCGCCATGGGCACTCACGTTTTCGGTCAGCAACCTCTCGCTAAGGATTGGCGCTGCCGGCAAACAGGCATCTAAGCTCACCGTTCTCGCGACCCGCTTCTCGGATCGGCCGTTCGACATACTCCTCCTGATGCCGGAGGGCTTTCAGGTCCTAGGCACCATAATCCTGGTCAGGTCGGGCTTTTGCCAGTTGGGCACCTTGGTGCGGGGGTCCATGGCACGCCTAGCCGCGTGTTTTGTAAGTCAGGCGCGTCTCGTTGCACCTTCGGACCGAAGAGTTCAGTCCTGAACTGAGCACCGTTTGTTGGTCGTCAATCGTTGGTTACCATCGTGAAGATTGGGGGACAAGGGGGAGGAAACCGCAATTGCCCAACGGGTATTTTCCTTATAGTACTCGTACTCGTTGCCATCCGGATCGTTACTCTTGTCTGACAGCCACCCTCCCAGGTTGCGCCTGCGGAACACCTGTACGGAGGGACAGATTGACGGTATAGCTGGGGCGGCTGAAGATGGTGGCCATGAACGAAGTCACTGCAGCTTTACCACGGCGAAGCGCGAGAGTCTTTCACAAGATGCGCGTCGAAGCGCAGGGCCGTGCGCACAACGGCAAGAAGTTCCGGGAAACATGCGAAACCGTGGTCGTCAACGGCTTTGGCGGCCTGTTGCTGCTGAAGCATGAAGTCAACAACGGCGAAATGCTGGTAATTACGAACCCGGAGACGCAAGAAGAATTGGAATGCCGCATCGTTTATCTGGGCGACCCGGGGGACAAGGGGCAGCGCGTGGGTATCGAATTTCTTACGCCGGCGCCGCGCTTCTGGGGAGTAGATTTCAGCGTAGAGCCCGCCTCCACCAACGTTCATTAGAAAAAATTTAACGAGCCGCGTCAGCGCGTGCGCCCTCCGAAGAAAGCTTCGCAGGCACCTCAGATCTCCGCCTGGAAAGCCAGCCCCACAGCCTCCACAAGAGCAGGATAGCAACAAGCGCGCCGTAGAAGAGCGGCATGCGCACATCCGATTTGACCTTCCAGTAGTAGTGAATCACGCCGGCAACCGCCGCGAAATAAATGGCGCGATGCAACATTTGCCAGCGCTTCCCGCCGAGGCGGCGAATCCAACCCCTCGTCGAAGTCATTGCCAGCGGAACCAGGAGCAGGAAACCGAGAAAGCCGACGGTGATGAATGGTCGCTTGGCGACGTCTTTCCAGATGGCCGCGAGATCGAAAGATTGATCGGGGCCAAGATAGGTGAGGAAGTGGAGACACACGTAGAAAAAGGCGAAGAGGCCGAGCGCGCGGCGGAAACGGATGAGATCGGGGAGGTTGAGGAGCTTGCGGAAGGGTGTAATGCACAGAGTAATGATCAGAAAACGCAACGTCCACCGGCCGGTGGTGAGCTGAATGAACTCGACGGGATTTGCACCGAGGCCATTATGAAGCGCGCGCCAAATCAGCGCGCCAAGCGGAACCAGGCAAAGCAGAAAAACGGCGACCTTGGTCCATTTGCTGGTGAGAAGAGCGCGCATTCGGGAATTCCGTTCTAATAGTTCTTCTTCAGGTCCATGCCGTTATACAGGCTGGCGACCTGATCGCTGTAGCCATTGAACATCAAGGTGGGGCGCTTGAAGATTTCGCCGAGACGGCGTTCCTTGGCCTGGCTCCAGCGCGGGTGGTCGACACCAGGATTCACGTTGGAATAAAAGCCGTACTCGTTGGACGCGGCGAGGTTCCAGGTAGTCGGCGGCATCTTCTGTTGGAACTTGATCTTGACGAGCGACTTGATGCTCTTGAACCCGTATTTCCAGGGGATGACCATGCGCACGGGCGCACCGTCTTGATTCGGCAGCGACTCTCCGTACATGCCGACACAAAGGAGCGTGAGAGGATTCATCGCCTCGTCCAAACGGAGACCTTCGACGTATGGGAATTCGATGCCGGCCCACCTACCCGCAGGCATCTGACGTGAATCATAGTAGCTTTGGAACGCTACGAATTGCGCTTTCGGAGTGGGTTCCACGAGCTTGATAAGACTACTGAACGAAAAACCAATCCACGGAACAACGATGGACCACGCTTCCACGCAGCGGTGACGGTAGATGCGCTCCTCGAGCGGGGCAAGCTTGAGAATCTCGTCCATGGTGAACTTGCGGGCTTTGGCGACTTCGCCTTCGACGGAAACGGTCCAGCCGGAAGTGTTGAAGTTCTTCGCATTCTTGGCTGGATCACTCTTGTCGGTGCCGAATTCATAAAAATTGTTGTAGTGCGTAACATCCTCGTAGGAGTTCTGTTTTTCGGAAGTGCTGAACGGACTATTGACGAGACTGGTGAATTTCGTCGCGGCAGACACGACCTGCGGCGGTAAGGCCAAATCAAACAGGCCCTTCGCAGTGACTGCCGTTGCCCCAACGATGCCCATGGCGCGGAGAAATCTGCGCCGATCCAGATAGACGGACTTGGGCGTGACGTCAGCGTAGGTCAATTCTGGGGCCTTGCGGATCAACATCGCTTTCCTCCCAGTCTACTCGGGCATTTCGGCTTGGCTAGCATCTTATATCTAATTGGATGCTGGAACTTTGCCAGGGGGCTCTCCCTTGTTTCTTGTTAAACGGGCTTGTTCTGGCCCCTTGCGAATGAGAGCTCTTCGCGACGGAAAAGTTACCGGCAGAGTTACCGGGATGGACATGGGGATTTCTTAGGGATTTGCTTGTCCGGCTACCCGTGGAGTTTCTTAAGCACCCTTTGGGCGGCTTCGACACCGTGGTATTGAGCTTCCTCGAAGATGGAGATACCGCTCAGGTCGGAGTTGGCGAAAAGAATGCGGCCATCGAGGCGGGAGAGGCGTCGGCGTTCTTCAGAGAAAATCGAGCCGACAGCGGGACGGATCATGGCGTGGCCCATGCGCATGACGTCAATGCGTGAGACGCACTGACGAATGTCGGAATGCACGCGTTCGAGATCGTGAAGGATAGCTTCCTTCCAGTAAGCCCAATCCTTTTCGAGGAGAAGCTGGCGATTTTGCGAGGGAGCGCCTTCAGCAAGGGCCCAGTAAAACGTCCAGACGGTGCGATCGACATGCGTACGCAGGCTCTGGTGCATGCCGTCAACGTAGCCAAGCGTCGGTGAATCAAGGAAGACGGTGTCCCAGGAAGGTTCGGCGCCGCGCGAGTCAGGATAGCGATCGAGAGTGAGGTTCGCGGTAAGCCAAGGGGAGTAGGCGAAATCGCGGAGGCGCGGAAAGTCCTTAAGAAGATAGGGAGCGAGGAACGTGGGGGCGGCGAAGATGACGAATTCGGATTGGAATTCGATGTCGCCGGCGAAGACGCTCGCGCCGCGGCGAGTCTGCGTGATGCGGTGGACCATCTGGCCGGTGCGAATGTTTGCGCCGACACGTTCAAGGAGACGGCGGGTAATCCAGCCATTGCCCTCGGGCCAGGTGAGGGGGCCTTTTTCGTCGGATTCGCGCGAAGAAAAATAATGAATGCCGGCCCAAGCGGAAGTGTCGCTTGCGAGCGCGCCGTAGTCGTCGCGGCAAGCGTAGTTCATGTACCAGTGGAGAAGGCGGGAGTCAAAACCTTGGTCACGGAGCCAATCGGAGAAGGAAAGGCGATCGAGATGCTGAGATCTTGAAGAGAGGCCAAGTTCGAGCGGAACGGTGAAAGCGCCGCCTTTGCGGAATTCGCTGAAGAGGTTTTCGAGGCGCTGAAACTGCTGGCGGTCTTTCGAAGTGAGACCGACGGCGGGCTCGATACCTTCCTGCCAGCGGCCGTAGAGGAAAAGCCGCTCCTGAGGGGAAAAGGCAAGGTAACGCTCTTCCCATTGGCCGTTCTTGAAGACACCAAGATCCTCGAAGAGTTCGCGAACGTAGATAGCTTCCGACCCAGGGACGGGCACGTAATGCGCGGCCCAGGGGTAGGCAGTGATTTCGTTCTCGCCCCACCGGGCGTTGCCGCCGGCTTGTTGATTCATTTCAAGAAGGACAAAGTCGCTAAAACCACGCTTGCGGAAACGCCAGGCGGCGCAAAGTCCGGCGATGCCACCACCGACGATGACGACAGGGACTCTTTCGACACGCTTGGCAGCGGGGAATGCGTCGCCGTCGCGCAAGAGATGGCCCATTTGGAAGGAATCGTTGACAAAAGAGCCTTCAATCTTTTTTTCGCTTTTGAGGGAAAGACCGACGAGCGCCGCGCTGCCGAGTCCGAGAAACTTGCGGCGGCCCAGCTTCAATGACTGATGTCCTTCCAATCGTTCTCGTAAGTGCGCACCAGGACTTGGCTGTTGAGTTGATTGGCGGGCATGGGGAGCGACGCCATGTCCGGGGGAAACTGAAAGAGCGCGGGAAGGCCATGGACGCTCACGAAGCGCAAGCCGGTCGGGAGCGATTTGGGCGGCAGGTATTCGTGAGTGCCTGCCAGAACGAAGCCCCATTCGCCGAACGAGGGGACGTAGACGTGATAAGGATAAGTTTGCAGGCCGGACTGCTTTAATGTCTGCACGATGCACCAGAAGGAATCTCGGGCGAACATAGGCGAAGTGCTCTGCACAACCATGAAGCCTTGCGCGCTGAGATGACGCGAGACTGCGCGGTAGAACGCTGTGGTGTAGAGCTTACCGAGCGAATAGTTGGTGGGGTCGGGAAAATCGATAACGATGAAGTCGAAATTGTCGGTGTTCGAGTCGACCCAGGGAAACGCATCAGCGTTGATGACGCGCACGCGTGGGGAAAGCAGGGAGTCGGCATTGAGCCTGGTCAGCATGGGGTTCGAGGAAAAAATCCTGGTCATTTCGGGGTCGAGATCGACGAGCGTGATCTTTTCGATTTGCGGATACTTCAGGACTTCGCGAACGGCCAGGCCATCCCCTCCGCCGAGAATCAACACTCGGCGCGGAGCGGGAATGGACGCCAGGCCCGGATGGACAAGCGCTTCATGGTAACGGTATTCATCACGGGAGCTGAATTGCAGATGGCTGTTCAGAAAAAGGCGGAGGTCATCCTTGAAGCGCGTGAGCACAAGATGCTGGTAACGAGTATCACGGGCAAAAATAATCTCGTCGGCGTAGATATTGTCTTCGGCGGTGGCGGTGATGCGCTTCGCTTCGGCAAGCCCCGCACCCAGTCCAAACAAGACGAGCAGACAGGCAGCGCGCAAGCCGCGAGTAGCAGAAAGTTGACTGGCGAAAAGAAAAGTACTCCAGAGCGCAACGGCGGCGTTGATCAAGCCGAACAACATCGCGGAGCGGACCAGACCGAGACGTGGCACCAGCAGGATCGGAAACAGCAGCGAAGCTCCGAGGGCGCCAAGATAATCGAATGTGAGGACGTGCGCAATCACGTCGCGGAACTGGTAGCGGTCCTTGACCATGCGCATCAGCAACGGGATTTCCAGCCCGACCAGAACACCCATCACCACGACCAGCGCGTACAGAATCAATTCGAATCCTTGGGTAAACGCAAACGCGAGCATCAGCAGCGCGGAGGAAAATCCGCCGACGACGCCAAGGAGGAGTTCGATCCACACGAAGCGATTAGCGAGGCCGCGATTGATATAGCGGGACAGGGCGCTGCCGATGCCCATGGCGAACAGATACGTACCAATGATCGTGGAGAATTGAAAAACGCTGTCGCCCACGAGAAAGCTGGCGAGCGTGCCGGCCACCAGCTCGTAGATGAGGCCGCACGCCGCGACCAACAGCACGGAAATGAACACCAGGATGCCCATGGGCTAGTGGATCGCGGCGGCAATGATGATGCTGATGCCAAGAGACATGGCTCCGACAAGAATAGCGAGCGCCATGTTGTGCTCCTGCACGATTTCCTTCCAGAGATGGTACGGCGTGAGCTTGTCCATCACCATGAAGGCGATCACAAAGATAAAAATCCCGACAAACGCGAAGACCAGGGCAGCGACGATGTTGCCAAGCGGAACGAGATTCATCTTATTTGCCTCCTGTGTAATGGTGATAGCCGCTGTAAACCGAGCGGTACGAGCCGGGATTATCGCGGACGGACTTCGGAACGTTTTTGAGCTGGTTGATGGTGTCGAGGCTCCAGCCGCGGTATTGACCGAAGGCCGCGGTGCCAAGAACCAGGAATCCATATAGAAGATAGAATTTTCGGAACATTATTCGTCGTCTCCTGAACTGCTGGAAAATTGCATAGGCGGATGATCGCTTTCGGACCAGCGGGACCGTTCAAACGCATAAGCGCGAAAGGAAATGATGACTACCGGCGCGAGTAACGCGAGAAAGGCGATGCCGTAGATTCCGAAGACGGGTACGTCGCGTGTGACTTCAACCGAATAAGCGATGGCTGGAACGGCCGGATCCACTTCTGGCTCGATCCGAAAATAGTAATGGCCGGATGGGACGCTCGGGATCACTACGCTGTCGTTACGATTTCCTTCGGACCACGAGCCGTCACTGTCGTAGCCAGAGTAGTAGCTGACTTCGCGCCCGAAGTCCCAGGCTTGTCCGGTGTCCTGATTGATCAACGCATAGTTGAGGTAGATCCACTCGTTGCTCACCGGAGCCCAGGTCTTTACCTCGACGGTCGATGGGCGACCCTTCAGCTCGAAAACGTCGGTGACAAAGGAAGTTTCATTTGCCACTTTGGCGCGTTCCCAATGAAACGTCTGATGAAGGACCGGCTCTTTTTTTGCGCGCATATCGAACCCGGCTATGAGCGCGAGAAGTAGCACGGCAAAGGCAGCGAAGGCAACCCACATTCCGGCGACGTTAGTCGCGACGGGCGAAGGCTGATTTTCGTAAACGCCCATCGCTTCGGGCGGAGCGCCGGGCAGCTTGAAGGTCTCCCAGATTTCGCGGCCGTACATGTACTCGCCAATGGACCAGGTGACTTCCGTGTCTAGCTTCTCGCTGGAGAGGACGCGCGGGGGATGCACGTAGTCCGTGACGGCAGCCTTTTCGCCGACTCGAACCTGCCATGGAAATTCGCCGAGAACGAAATCAGTGCTGGCATTGCACGTCTGGAAGTGCTTGTAAATTTCGCCAAGGTAGTTGGCAGAGGTTCCCTCGCTCATCGGAAGCATTTTGCAGATGCTGATGTCGTTCCAATGGCCGTTGTATTCACTAAGGTAGCGAATGCCTTTGTAAGGATTGAACAACACATATTCGTGCCAGCAGTAAGTGATTCCGTCGACCTGCGTGCTGCGCCGCTGGAACCCGATCGCTTCGTAGTCGGTACCGCGGAGCTTGCCGCGCGTGCCAAGAGGAATGAGGGGCCTGACATCACTCGTCTTGATTTCGAATTGCTGGAGGATGGCCAGGTTGGGATCTTTGGCGTCGAGGATACAATGACAGCTCGCGCACACAACGGTTTCCGCCTGGCCGAATGAACGTAGCCCAATAGCTGCGCCGCACTTCGGACAATTCAGCGCCCTCGCCTGGAGCTTGGGAGTCCCGGGAAGTGGCGGAGTGCCCGCGCTCATCACCAACCCTCGAAACTGCGCAGATTTTTCAACTTAAGGTCGTCGAACTCCACAAATTCACCCAAGTACAGAGCCGGTTCGGGATCACTGTAATCGAGCGTGGCGAATTTCCGGGACTCGGTGCGCAGATCGACAAACGTTACGTCGGTCTTGTCCCAATACTGAAACGGCAGTTCGCCCTCGACGCCGCGATAGTGGGCAGGCGTAATGACGCTCACGGTATACGGCTGGTTGTTCCAGGTGAATTGCTGGCCGACATGGACTTGCGCAGCTGCGGGGAGGTTTTGCGTCTTCGAAGACAAAGAGAGCGCGTATTCGCTCTGAGCGTCGGACAGCCAGGCGCTTGTGCCGTCGTTCATCATGACGTGCCACTCGTTCCAGCCGCCTTGATCGTACTCGTAAAGGATACGGCCGACCACAACGAACGCCTTGTTGCCGTACTTGCCTTCGGTATTGATCTGAATGGCTGAGCTGTCCGGCGGGAGGTCAGCGACCTGGCCGACTTTTTTCAGGTCCACATCAGTGCGGACGAGGATGCTCTTGCAAAAATCGCAAACGGTCTGGACATTGCTGGACCAGCGAAAAACAATCTTGGCACCACAGTTCGGACAGTTGGCAACGGGCTGAGTCATCGCGACCGACTCATCGAGCTTGCGACATGCACTGTTCCCTCAGTCACCGGCGGCCTGTTTCCATTTTGATTCGTAGGGTCTCTGCAGCCGGCGGACCGAGACACAATTGGCCGCAAAGAGTTGCCGCAGAATGGTCTCGAAATCCCATTGTGCGCGGGGGACGCAACAGAAGAGATTGAGGCAGAGCGAACCGTGTTCGGGAAACGTGTGACACGCAAGATGTGACTCCGCGAGCAAGCAAAGACCAGTGATGCCCCCGGTGCCGGGAAACTGATGCCATTGCGTTTCGCCGACGGGCCGGAGCTTCATCTCGCGAATGATGCTGCTAAATAAATTCTGTAAAACCGCGATGTCACACAGCGACTGCGAAGAGCATCCAAAAGCTTCGACGACCCACTCGATTCCGCTCATGGCAGGCGGGGCGCTACGCTACGTCTGAGGCTTTCCGCACTCCGGACAGAATTTGGCGCTGCGCGGAATGGGCTTGCCACATTCACCGCAGAATTTGGTTTCGGCAGCGGGAGCTCCAGCCGCTGCTGGTGCTGCTCCGCTCGGAGGCGCCGAGGTCGATTTCTTGACGGCGTCCATCATGGCCTGACCCATGGCCACGCCAGCACCGAGGCCTGCGCCCATTCCAACCGCGCCTCCGCCTTCATTCCCGGCCGCGATGGGAATGGATTGTGCCACCTGATATTGCGTAAATTTGCCCATGTCCCCGAGCACGTTCATGCTGATGCGTTGGTCGAGCACTTTCTGCAGTTCGTCGGGAAGCGAAAGATTCTCGACCACGAAGCCGTCCAGCGTGAGTCCGAATTCCGTGAACGATGGTTTGAGAGTTTCGCCGATCTTCTCGGCGAGTGCGCCCTGATTCGCAGCCATGTCGAGAAAAGGCACCTGGCTGGCGGCGAAGGCATCGGTCATTTTAGCAACGATGGTATTGCGCAACTGACCTTCAAGGTCGGCCACGCGATAAATGTCGCGAGTGCCGCTGATCTTGCTGTAGAAGGATTTAGCGTCGCTCAAGTGATAGGAGTAAATGCCGAAGCCGCGAAGACGGATGGCGCCGAATTCCTTGTCACGGATGGAAATGGGATTCTGCGTGCCCCAGTGCTGATCGGTTTGAATGCGTGTTGAGAAAAAATAGACGTCGGACTTGAAAGGCGATTCGAACGCTTTATCCCAGTTCTTCAGGTAGGTTAGGATGGGCAGCGTTTGCGTGTTCAACGTGTAGAGTCCAGGACCAAAGGTGTCCGCAACTTTCCCTTCATTCACAAAAACCGCAGCTTGCGACTCTCGGACCGTGAGCTTGCCGCCATTCTGGATCTCGCGATCCTGCATGGGATAGCGGTAAGCAAGGATGCCCTCTTCCGGCTCAACCCATTCGATAACGTCGATAAACTGTTTGGTGATGAAGTCGCGAACGCTCATGAGTGGCCTCTCATCCGGCGCGCTCGGGAACAGAAATCGCGGCCGGTGAAAGCGATGCTACGGTGCAGTTTGCAGTGTGTCAATGGTGCTCATAAAAATACAATTGCACAAATATAGCCACGTGCAATTTGCATAAAACAGTCCGCGCTACATTTAGGAGATTGAATGAGTTGCGGCTTTTCACGGAATTGCCCGGATATTACAAAATCTTTCGTAAATGAGCCTGTCCCATTAGCGTGTCCGCCAAGCGTTCTGCCTACATAACGAGAACCTCTAGAATGTCGATGTGAGAGCGCCTCGAGAAGAGAGTCAGAGTAGAATTTCAGGACCCGGATGGCCATAATAGAAAGGCTTGCAATGCGCCTTGTTAATCTCCGGACATCTGTGATTTCGCTTTGCGGCTTATGTTGTTTCCTCATAGCCGCCGTGCAAACACCGTCCTCGCTTGACTTACACCGCAAAGAACTCAGCGATCTATTGGCCGAGCAGTGGGAATACAGGCTGCGCACCCACCCCCTCTTTGCATCCTTCCTGGGGGACAAGCGATGGAACGATAAACTCGACGATTTCTCACAGGAAGCCATCGACAAGGATCTGCAGGAGACTCAGAAATTCCTAACTCGCTTCGAAGCCATCGACAGTTCCGGTTTTCCCGAGCAAGAGGCGCTGAACAAGGCTTTGATCGTTCGTGACCTTCGCCTAGATCTAGAGGACGCTCGCTTCAAACCCTGGGAAATGCCTGTGGACCAACAGGGCGGTGTGCAGCTTCTGTTGCCCGACCTTGTCAACGTGCTCTCTTTCCAGTCGGTCAAAGACTATGAGGACTATATCTCCCGGCTGACGCAGGTGCCGCGTCTCTTTGACCAAACCACTGCTCAGATGCGCAAGGGTATGCGCGACAGACTGATGCCGCCCCGTTTCCTGTTGGAGAAGGTGGTGGATCAGTGCAACGCAATCGCTGCCCAGGAACCAGAAAAGTCTTCCATCGCCCAGCCTTTTTCCTCTTTTCCCAAGAACATCTCTGAATCCGATCAGAAGCGCCTGCGGGAGGCCGGCCTTGCCGCGATCAAGGAATCTGTTTTGCCCGCGTATGTCCGCTTCACCAAGTTCGTCCGTGATGAGTACGTCCCGAAGGGCCGCCTTGAACTCGGTATCTGGTCTCTACCCGACGGAGGAGCACGCTATCGCCTGGCAATCCGAAGAATGACCACCACCGACCTGACACCGGATCAGATTCACGAAATCGGGCTTAAGCAGGTGGACGAGATCGAAGCCGAGATGCTTGGCGTCGCGCACAAACTTGGATTCCAGGACGTGGCCAGCTTCAACGATCACATCAAGAACGAACGCCGGTTTTATGCATCTTCCGGCCAGCAGCTGCTCGACTTGTACGCGAACTACGTGCACCAAATGGAGCCGGAACTGCCCAAACTTTTCGGGCGTCTTCCCAAGAGCAAGCTCGCCGTGATTCCCATGGACGTTGCGCGTTCCAAGAACGCCGTCCCCGCTGACTATACCGACGGTGCGGAGGACGGTTCGCGCCCCGGACATATCAACGTCAACGAGTGGGACCCCGAGCACCGCCTGGTGCTGAACGTTGAGGCGATCGCTTATCACGAAGGCATTCCCGGACATCATCTGCAGCTCTCGCTCGCTCAGGAACTCACCGGCCTGCCTTCCTTCCGAAAACATGAGGATTACACGGCTTTCATCGAGGGCTGGGCCCTTTACGCAGAGAGGTTGGGCAAAGAAGTTGGTGGCTATCAGGATCCCTATAGCGACTACGGGCGCCTGGAAAACGAAATGTGGCGAGCCATCCGCCTGGTCATCGATACGGGCGTACACGAGAAGCATTGGTCTCGCGAGCAGATGGTGGCTTACTTTCATCGGTACACGGCCATGGATGAACCTAATGTTCAGAGCGAAGTAGACCGATACATCGCGTGGCCCGGCCAAGCACTCGCCTACAAACTGGGGCAGCTGGAAATTCTTAGGCTTCGCCAATACGCCAAAGACCAACTCGGCGACAAGTTCAACGTCCGCGACTTCCACGATGAGATTCTCAACGGTGGCGCTCTCCCTTTGGACGTACTTGAGAAGCGCATCCACGAATGGGTCGCAAAACAAAAGTTGCCTTCCGCTCGCTCTAAACCCAGCGCCTACTTCTTCGAGGACGGCACCCATGCGACGCCGTGAGTTCCTCACCTTGTCGGCGGCCAGCATCGGTGGGGTGCTCGTCTACTCGCTTGATCGTGAAGTCCTTCGGCTTTCTGCACAAACTAATCAGTCCGTTCGCATTCCCCTTCGGTTTTTCACGCAGCCGGAAGCTCTCATTGTTGCGGCGGCCGCCTCAAGAATCTTTCCGAGCGACGAAACGGGTCCTGGCGCGCGGGAAGCCGGCGTCGCTGTCTATATCGACAGGCAGTTAGCTGGACCCTGGGGACGAGACCGCTATCGTTATACCCAGGGGCCGTTTGAAGAGAATGCCTCGGCGGAGTTCGGCTACCAGGGCAAAGCGACGCCACAGCAGATCTATCGCCAGGGACTGAAAGACTTGAAGGGATTTGACCGCCTGAAGGCCGACGAACAGGACGACACTTTGAAGCAGATCGAAACGACTTTGTTTTTCTCGCTCCTCCGGCAGAACACCGTCGAAGGTATGTTCTGCGATCCGATGCACGGTGGGAACATCGACATGGTGGGTTGGCAGCTCATTGGTTTTCCCGGCCCCCGAATGAACAATTATGACGATGTAGACAAGCACTTTGGTGAAGCGTTTCGCCCCAAACCCGCCGGCTTGCGCCAAGTGACACGAAGAAAAGTCCGCCCCATCGAGGATCTGGAATGAGAACTTTGCCATCCGTAGACGTGGTGATCATCGGTGGCGGATGGACCGGACTGCTCATGGCCAAGGAACTCGGCTCGCGTACTGCTCTCTCTGTGGTCGTGCTGGAACGCGGAGGGCCCAGAAAGACCGATGACTACGGCGACGACATGGATGAACTGGACTACACCATTCGCTTCCGCATGATGCAGGATGTTTCCCAGGAAACGGTGACTCTGCGGCACGATTCGAGCCAGCGCGCGCTCCCCCTCCGCCAGCACGGTTCTTTCCTCCCCGGCTCCGGGGTTGGTGGTGCAGGTGAGCACTGGAGCGCCGTGTGCCCCCGATTTCTGCCGGATTGTTTCGAATTGCTCTCCCGCAGTATTGAAAGATACGGCTCCCAACGCTTGCCCGAAAACCACGCGATTCAAGACTGGGGTGTCACTTACGACGATTTGGAACCACACTACACGCGCGCTGACTTGCTCCTGGGCATCTCGGGCAAAGCTGGGAACATTCGCAGGAAACAGATCGAAGGAGGCAATATCTTTGAAGGTTGGCGCAGCGCGGAATACCCCACGCCGCCAACCAAGATCCCCTACTTTTCCTCAATGTTCGCTGAAGCCGCGAGGTCTCTCGGCTATCATCCTTATCCGGTTCCCGCAGCCACCACCAGCCGCGCCTACACAAATCCCGATGGCATTTCACGCCCGGGTTGCACTTATTGTGGGTACTGCGAAACTTTCGGCTGCATGATCGGCGCAAAGGCCCAGCCTACGAACACGCTCCTTCCGGTCATCGAGAAACACAAAAACATTTCGATTCGCACGGGTGCCTGGGTTCGCCGCATCGTGCACGACGCGGCCGAGAACAAAGGAAGAGCCCGCGGAGTCGTGTACATCGATGCAGAGGGACAAGAAGTCTTTCAGCCTGCGGAGTTGATCTTTCTCGCTTCCTGGACTCTCAACAATACTCGTCTGCTTCTTCTCTCAGGCATTGGGAAAGGCTACGATCCTGCGACTGGGAAAGGAGCGTTAGGAAGCAACCTCACGCATCAAGTTAGTTTCTCCGCTGTTACGGCCTTCTTTGAAAGGCCGCTTAACCGGTTCATGGGTTCCGGCGCATCGGGAATCATGATCAGTGACCTGGACGGTGATGTATTTGACCACAGCAAACTTCCCTTTCTGCGTGGAGGCACTCTGGGTGCTAGAAGTGCACGCTCACTTCCCATTAGCGAGTGTGGTGTCGTTCCAAAATCAGTGAAAGCTACATGGGGATCGGAATGGAAAAAGGCAGCGCTCCATCACTATGACCGTACCGGCCGGATTGGCTTTTCAGGTGAGCATCTCGCCTATAAAGACAACTACATGGACTTGGATCCCGTCTACAAAGACCATTTTGGTGACCCCTTGCTCCGCCTCACGCTCAACTGGCGAGAGAATGAGAGAAAAATGGCTGATTATATGATCGCGAAAGCGACGGAACTCGCTCGGGAAATGGGCGCGAAAGAAGTTACCGCATTTTCGGGCCTGCGAAGTTACGATGCAACGCGCTACCAATCGTCCCACGTTCAAGGGGGCGCCATCATGGGAAGCTCTCCCGAACGTTCGGTGGTCAATACCTACCTGCAGCACTGGCAGCTCTCGAATCTTTTCGTGCTGGGAGCATCCTCGTTCCCGCAGAACGCTTCGGCGAATCCCACACCTACAATCCTGGCTCTCACCTATCGCACGGCCGATGTCATCGTCGATCGGTATCTGAAAAATCCCGCGGCCTTGGCATGAAGGGCAGATCCGGGTGAGAAAATCGCGGTTCCACCTGTTCCTATTTGCCAGTGCTCAACCCTGGTCCCATAGATCTGGACATTCTTGAGCGAAGTGCGCGGAATGGAGTAAACCAAGAATCAGGTTGGACAATGTCCCAATCCTCCTAAATCGATGCTTGAGAAAATGTAAAAGGACGCCGCTCACGAAACAATTTGACCTGAAGCTCGATTGTTGTAGCCTTTTCATGAAATGAGACAACTTTCAGCTGTTTTGCTAATGCTGCTCGGAGTGCCGTGTGTTGCCGCGGACTTGACCGGGAATTGGGCGGTTCGCGACCCCTTGCCCGACGGAACCTTTCGCACTACCTACCTGGATCTCCATCAGGAAGGCACTCGCATAAGCGGGTCGATTCGGGTCACTCAGTTCTATTACAAGATTGTCGAGAGCACCGGCGGACCCGATGGATTCACGCTCACCGGGAGCATGATGGACGGCACCAATGAGCGCCGCGTGAAATACGAAGGGAAGCTCGTGGGTGACGAGTTGCACGTGGCCACGCGCAGGCGCCCAGATAGCGAGCTAATCCAAATGGTCGCCCACCTTGCTCCGCCTGGCGAGGGCGCCTATCCCGCGCGCATTCCCCTGCCGGCGATTCATAAGGTTCCCTACAACGACCTTGCCAAAACGCCTCCCATGGGCTGGAACAGCTGGAACAAGTTCGCCGGCCGCGTGGATGACGCCGCCGTGCGCGCGATGGCTGATGCCATGGTCACCAGCGGGATGAAGGATGCGGGCTATCAGTACATCAACATTGACGACACCTGGGAGGCGAGCCGCGACGCACAAGGAAATATCACTACTAACAAAAAATTTCCGGATATGAAGGCTCTCGCCGACTACGTGCACAGCAAGGGTTTAAAGATCGGCATCTATTCTTCTCCCGGCCCCAATACCTGTGCCGGATACGAAGGCAGTTATGGCCACGAAGAACAGGACGCGCGGACCTACGCGGCCTGGGGCATCGACTATCTGAAGTACGACTGGTGCGGCGCCCGCAATATTTATACCGATCAGGAAATGCAAGCCGTTTACCAGAAGATGGGTGATTCCCTTCTGAAATCGGGGCGTCCTATTCTCTATAGCCTTTGTCAGTATGGCCGTGATGATGTGTGGAAGTGGGGCCCCGAGGTAGGCGGCAATGCCTGGCGCACTACGGGAGACATTCGCGACACCTGGGACTCGATGACCAAGATCGGTTTTTCACAAGACGAACTGGCTGCCTGGGCTGCGCCGGGACATTGGAATGATCCAGACATGCTCGAAATCGGCAACGGCGGCATGACCGACGACGAATACCGAACGCATATGAGCTTGTGGTCCATTCTCGCTGCGCCTCTGCTCGCCGGAAACGATTTGCGAAACATGAATCCAGCGATCCTGGAGATCCTCACCAACAGGGAAGTCATCGCTATCGATCAGGACAAGGATGGCAAACAGGGGCGGCGCATCGCTAAATCCGAAGATCAAGAAGTCTGGGCGAAGTCGCTGTCTGGAGGCGCGCAGGCCATTGGATTATTTAACCGCGGCGGCACGCCGGCAAAGATCACCGCCAAGTGGGCAGACCTGGGCCTGAAGACCGCGCCCGTGCACGCCAGAGATCTCTGGGCTCACAGCGATCTGAAGCTGGATGGGGTGGAATACTCGGTGACTGTGCCTGCGCACGGCGTTGCAATGCTTCGTATCGCGAAGTGAGCGCATCGTGTAAGGTTTGCGCTCAGGTGCACTCCACAAGGAACGCGACGATAACGACCACTGGTTCATCGGGTACAGTGAGCCGCACCCTGAATTTGTCCCTGACCGTGAACCACTAGTCGAATGAGATAGTTGGACGTCCGAGGATGAGCTGAAGTGGCGTAACATCCTCATTAAACTGACGATTCGCTCTCGTTCAAAGGTTTGAAGCAGTCCACAGGACAAGTAAATAGGGTGTCTCGACATGACGCACAATCAGTTGCGCGATGCGAATATATTCAGTGCTCGCTGCTGCGAAGGACGGACGGGTTTAATCCACAGCCGTCGATGAATCGCGCGTTGACGGTCTAGTGCGCGAGCGGGTCGGGGCGAAGCTGGAAATGCAAGACCTTGCTTGTCGTTCCTTTACCACCTTCCGCGTGGAAAGGAGTTCGAGTGCCATAGGTAGCCCACAGGCCTTTTCCCTTCCATCCAGCCTTCGGATCGTCGATCCGGCCGTCCATCCCTTTCGCGTAGAATCCCATGGGATACGGGACACGAAGCACAACAAACTTTCCGCTGTCGGGCGACAGCGCAAGCAGCGCATCATTTCCGTTGCCGGTGGCAATCGGCACGTTCATTCCCAGTCCTAAAGTGTCGAACTGATCCACCCAATCGTAATAACTGGCCTCGGCGCTTCCTGGGTCGGTAACCCCCTGCAACTGCGGCCCCGGTAGTTGATAGAGCGTCCAACCCTCAGGGCAATGTTGCCCTGTCGCTGTCGGTCCGTTAAGCGGCCCTTTGCACTTGCGCCGGTCGAAGCTTGCTAAATGACCGCTGGCAATCACTGTCCACACAACACCATTACGATCGATGTCGAGCCCGCGCGGCGAGAACCCGTGAACGGGCGTATTTGGATTGTTCCATGGCAGTTCGTAGATTTCTGCAAGAGCGGTCGCCGGGGGATTTGGTCCAGCGTCTAACCGAACGACTGCGCCAGGGAATCCCAGGACCGTTCCCCAGATCGACCCATCCACTGGACTTACGGTGACGCCGTAGAAAGCGGCGTTGATCCGTTTGTCCTTGGTGGGATCGATGGGCTGATCAGGCTCCACATACGCATCGCGTTTTCCGTTTCCATTGGTGTCGAGGATGAGTGCCGTCCAGCCCTGCGACTTCTCTTCATCGTGGGTCTCGTCGAACATCTTTGTATTCAGCCAACCAACCGCTCCACCACCGCCACCGCTGCTGGTCCACAACGTATTGTTTGCATCCTCGGCAAACACTAGATGATGCGTACCAAAACACGTGTTAATGAGCGTGACCTGTTTCGTCTTTGGATCGTACACAGCGAGTTGTCGACCACTCGTTTTGAGGGGGAATAAGACTGCCGAAGGGTGGCTCGAGCCTTCTTTGCAGAACGCTGGATTTTCGCTCGGGCGGATTCTGGAAGTAATCCAGACTCGGCCCTGCGCATCGAACATCGGATTGTGAACATTGGCTTGACTGTGCCAGATGGCTTCGTCCCCCCAATACGGCGAAGGCGCGACAACCTTGTCGTCAGCGCTTGATGGCGTCTTCGGATCGCGAACTGGCAGCCTCATTTGGCTCGTAACGGAGTTCACGGGATCAAGAACCGGCAGATAATCAACGCTGAGTTCGGCAGCGCCGTAGATTGCTCCGTTGGCGTTCAATGTGGGATTGCGTTTGTCCGTCGCGATCTCATCATGGAGATACGCCTTGGGGTCCGCCCAGTCCCATTCGGTGATGACCACGTTTCGCTCGACACCCTGGGGTCGCGAAGGCATGGCCGGCAATTCGCCGGCAGCGATGCGGTTGGTCCAGTCCGCGAACATCGGCAACGCTCGCTCTGGCCCTAGCTGGCCGAGGCCGTTAATCATGTTGTTGCCGGCTTGTCCCGACAGTAGGCGTCGTGCCCAGGCCGCGGTCGACGAATCGAAGTGGCCAAGGCTTTTTGGAATCTCTCGTGTGGCCTTGTCCCCCATTTGATGACATGACCAGCAGCTATCCGTTTTCAAGAGATGCAGCCATTGACCCTGGCTTTTCATGGTTTCAGGGATGCCGTTGCCCTTGGGCCCAGTACCGGGGAACTGGCTTTTATCCGGCACACCGAGTAAGGAAAACCAATAAATGGCCGGGTAGTATTCCGCTGCTGCACGCGCGTTCGGCGCCAATGCCGCATTCAGATTGATAGCCTTGCCAGGAGTCGCCTGCACCGGGAGGGAATCCACGAGCCCGTAGCCCCGCACCCATACTTTGTAGTTCGCCTTGGGAAGCTGCGGCAGCAGGTAGCGCCCCCTATCATCAGTAACGACAATTTTCACGAATTTGGTCGGCAGGTCGGCCGTTTCCGCGATCACCCAAACGCCCGCCTCCGGGCCCTTGGTGCTCGTGACCACGCCGCCGATGTCATCGTCGCCGATCGAGATCGCTTCCCCAGGAGACTGCTGGGCGTTCAGCCCCCTTAACAAGACTAATAGGATCACGCCGATGGCGATCAGCGGATACAAGACTCTCTTAGCCATGATGTTCGTCTCCTGTGGGGCCGAATGACGGCGACATTACTCGCAGAGTGGGAATTGGGGGTCTATCAGCCTCGGAAATGAAACGCGATCGAATCGTAAGCACACCAAATCGAGTTGTCAATTGGCCCGAGGCCTCCGATCACTCTTGCGCGATCGAAGTGTGCGCGCCTCTTTGTACTGCTTCGCCCCGCTCAGAGCGTTTCCGTACGCGAGTAGCAGGCGAGCATCCTGCGGATGGGCGGCAACGAGCTCGTGATAGAGGGCTGCCGCCCTAGCAAAGTCTTCGGTGAACATCGCCCCCGCCGCAGTCGCTTCGGCGAGTCCATCATGCATGGCGGATTGATGAGAACCGAAGAAATCCGAGTTCCCCGATCGTTTGCGAAGTTTCACATTCGATTCCGAAACCGACTTCTTATAACCTTTCAATCGTCGAGCGCCCCACGCAAGCAACAGCGTAACCCAACAACAGGTGAACGCTGACCCCCAGTCCGAAACTGCCGCACGGGTCAATGGGGATAACTGGGAATTCCGTGCTGCCAATCCTCGGGAGGAACCTGTGCGCGGAACCCATAGGTCGTCCCGCGAATACGGTCAAACTTCAAGTCCTCCGGCGAGGACCTGACCGAAAGCCGCCAATCGTCTATCCATGCGAGATGAGGGAACATTTCACACAAACGCGCGTATCCACTCGTAGCGGCAAGGCCAGAACAGCGAGGGTCAGTTATGTCCAGCAATGGCAATGGGTTAGGAAACGGGAAGAACGGCAAGAAACGGCGTCGCATCATCTGGGGCGCGATCGCGGTGGTGGTGCTCGGAGGCGGCGGATATGGCGTCAAGGCGGCGCTCAGCCCGAGCCGCACCATCGACCCTTCAAAAATTGCCTCCGTGGAGCGCGGCGACCTGGCGCGCGTGGTAGTAGCCACGGGCAAGATTCAGCCGCTTTCCAAAGTGGAGATCAAATCTAAAGCCAGCGGGATCGTGAAAAGGCTTTTCGTGGATTACGGCGATGGCGTGAAGCAGGGACAGTTGCTTGCGGAACTGGATAAAGTTCAGCTTGAAGCCGCCGAGCGCGCGTACCGAGCGAACCTCCAAGCTGCCGAAGCGGCGCTGGATTCCTCCAAAGCCACGCTGGAGCGCAACAAAGTCGATGCGGAGGGGCCGGACGTGCCCTTCCTGAAACTCAATATGGAGCGCGCCGAGCAAATGTACAAAGACGGCGTGATGTCCAAGAGCCTGGTTGAGGATGCGGAAAAAAATTATCAGTTAGCGCTGAACAAGCAGGTTAGTGCGGAACGCAACCTCGCCGTCTCCAAGGCGGAGATTGCCAAATGCGAAGCCCAGGTGGCGCAAGCCAGAGCTTCGCTGGAGAACGCGCAGGAAGATCTGCACAACTCCACGATTGTGAGCCCGATTGACGGGCTCGTTCTCTCTCGCGACGTCAATATCGGCGACGCGGTCAGCTCGATTCTGGTGCTTGGCTCGCAGGCTACATTGATCTTGACGCTCGGGGACGTGAGCGAAGTCTACGTACAAGGTAAAGTCGATGAAGCCGACATCGGCAAAGTCTTTCTCAGCCAGCCAGCGCGCATCGTCGTTGAGTCGTTCAAGGATAAGAAATTCACCGGCAAAGTCACCAAGATTTCTCCACTCGGCAAAGAGAAGGACAACGTCACCACCTTCGAAGTGCGCGTATCGATCTCCAATCCCGGAGGCGAGCTCAAGGCCAACATGAGCGCCAACGCCGAAATTCTCCTCGAGGAAAAGAAAAACGTCCTAATGATTCCGGAAGCCGCGCTAATTTACGACAAAGAGCGCAAGGCCTCCGTCGAGATTCCCGACGCCAAGGCCGAAAACGGCAAGAAAAAGCTCAGTGTGAAGCTGGGCATTTCGAACGGCGTGAAGACGGAAATCCTCGACGGCCTCAATGAGAAGCAACAAGTCGTTCTGCAATAGTTAAATCTAGCGGCGGAGAGCCATGTCATTCCAGGACTTACTGCGGGACACGCTGGCCACTCTTTGGACCCACAAGCGCCGAACCATGCTGACGATGTTCGGCATCGCCTGGGGCATCATCTCCATTACCGTGATGGTCGCGGCGGGCGAGGGCTTGGGCAAGGGCATTCAGAATAACCAGGAAACTTTCGGCAAAGACGTCATGATCGTTTTTGCCGGCCGCACCAGCATGCAGGCCGGCGGGACGCGTTCCGGCAGGCTCATCCGCTGGGGTGAGGAAGACTATGTTCAGGTCGCCAAAGAAGCACCTGCCTGCAAGTACGTCATGCCGGAGCTGGGCAACAACATCCAGGTGCACAGCCTGTTCAATAGTGGAAACTTGCAAGTCGTTGGCGCGCTGCCACCGTTCACCGAGATCCGCAGCATCACCGTCGCGCACGGTCGCTTCTATAACGAAGAGGACAACGCTGAATCCCGCAACGTGGCCTTTCTCGGCAGCGACGCGAAAAAGCAGCTCTTTGCGGAACGCGAAGCACTTGGCCAGACGATTTCGTTGAACGGGACGCCCTATACCGTCATCGGCATCATGAAGCCGAAGGAACAGAATTCCAGCTACGATGGTGCTGATGTGCGGAAAGTTTTCATCCCGTTCAATTCCATGCGCCGAGATTTCCCAAACAAGCCCCCGGCCGTCGAGCATAGTGTGGACCGTTTACTGGTCGCGCCTTGGTCACTGGAGACGCATCTTGACTGTGTGAAACAGGTTCGTCGCACGCTTGGAAGGCTGCACAGCTTCGATCCGCGCGACAAAGAAGCCGCCAGCATCTGGGACACCGTCAAGAACGCCGAAGCCAACCGCATGATCATCGTGGGGATGGAGGTTTTCATGGGGGCGGTCGGAGTGGCCACGCTTTTCCTGGGTGGCCTGGGAGTAATGAACGTGATGCTCGTTTCCGTCCGTGAGCGGACGCGTGAAATCGGCGTGCGTAAGGCGCTCGGTGCAACGCGTGAATCCATCCTCAAGCAATTCTTTCTGGAGACCGTCATTGTCGTGGGCCTGAGCGGCGGCACGGGGCTGCTCCTTTCCTACGGTTTTTGCGCTCTGGTAAATCTGCTACCCATGCCGCTGTTTTTTGCAGGATTGCTCGCAAGCTGGAAGTTGGGCGCGCTATCCGTATTTCTGCTCGGCGTGATTGCCGTCCTGTCCGCGCTTTATCCGGCAAATCGCGCTGCCTCCGTGGATCCCATCGAAGCGCTGCGTTTCGAGGCGGGAGGCTAGATGCTGTTCGAGATTTTTCGCGAAGCTTGGGCCGCTCTTGGTCGCAATCCCGTCCGCAGTTTACTTACAATGACGGGTATTGCTTGGGGCATTGTGGCGGTAACACTTTTGCTCAGCTACGGCTCCGGCTTTCGTGGCGTGCTGATGTACACCTTCGAGGTCTTCGGCAAAGGCGCCGTGGTCTGCTGGCCCGGAACGACCAGTGAACAGGCGGGCGGCGAACGCGCCGGCAAGGCGGTGCGGTTCGAACAAGAAGACGCGGATTGGGTGAAAGCGCAGTCCCCCCTCGTCAAGCGGGTGACGCGCGAGACGGTGCGCTGGAAGGGCATCACACACGACGAACGGCTTTCGGACACCGCTATCCGCGGCGTCTATCCCGAATACGGCGAAATGCGCAATGAAATCCCCATGGAAGGACGCTGGATTTCTCCCGAAGATATTGCCGAGCGGCGCCGTGTGGCTTTCCTCGGTGCCATCCTGCGCAGAAAGCTTTTTAGCGGTACGCCGGCCATCGGCGAGACGGTCCGCATTGACGGCGTCAAGTTCACCGTCGTTGGCTCGATGGACACGAAGTTTTCCGACAGCAACTATTTCACTAGCGACGATGAGTCTGTATTCATTCCCTACACGACCGCAGGTGATCTATGGGACGCGCGCTATGCCAGCGTGATGCTCTTTGAGCCGATTGCTCCGAATTTTGAAGCTGACGCCATGCAGCAGTTTCGCGCAGCCATCGCCAATCGCCAGCACTTCTCGCCGAATGACAAGCGCGCCATCACCATGTTTGGCAGGGAAGAATTCAAGCCCATCTATGAGGGAATAACGCTGGGGATCGAAGCGCTGCTCTTTTTTGTCGGCGCGCTCACTCTCGGCATCGGCGGAGTCGGCGTGATGAATATCATGCTCGTCTCCGTCGAAGAACGCGTCCGCGAAATCGGCCTCCGCCGCGCGCTCGGTGCGAAGAAATCCCACATTCGCTGGCAGTTCTTGCTGGAAGCCCTGGTCATGACGCTGGCCGCGGGCGTGATTGGCATGTTGCTCTCGGCAGCCATCACTTCTGCAATCGGCACGCTGCCGTTCCTTGGACCCGCCTACGAAGACGATTCCGGCAAGGTGGACATTCATCTCACCCTTTCGTTCATTACCATGATGCTTTCGACCGCCATCCTCGTCGTCGTCGGCGTGATCAGCGGCTGGCTCCCCGCCATGCAAGCTGCCAAGCTTGATCCTGTCGAAGCCCTCCGCTACGAGTGACCCTCGAAAATGTCCACGCGGATACGCAGAGTTCCCTATCGACCCAGACGACTCTATTGAAAGAGTACTCCAAGGAATGTAGGCAATGTCGATTCTTCCCCTGCGCTGGTACAATTCTTAAGTTTGAGCGTAGGCCGAAACCTTTGGCCGTAGTCATTCGTCAAAGCAGTAAGACGGGGATTGCCAATCACTGTGCGTCAGAGGATAGACCGGAAACGTTGTATTCCGCGAGCGTTGCACAGCCTCGTCTCGGCCGTGGCGATGGCCGCGATGTTCGCTGCGGCGTGTTCAAAGACTCAATCGGCCAGCGCCCTGGGAAACGCTGCTCACCCCACGCCCGTGCATTTCTACACTGTTGCCGAGGAAACGGCCCGGCGGCGCATTCAAGCGGTGGGCTCGCTGTACGCGTTTGAGGAAAGCATTTTGAGTTCGGAAGTGGAAGGCCGCGTGGCCGAGGTGGTTGCCGACGTCGGAGACAATGTCAAACAGGGACAGGTGCTCATCACTCTCAATCCGCAGGAACTGCAATTTGAAGTGGACCGCCAGCGCGGCTTGGTTACTCAGGTGCGAGCGCAGTTGGGGATCGGCCCGAACGATCCGCCGCCAACCGACCCAAAAAAAATTGCTTCCGTGCAGCGCGCGGAAGCCGACCTGTTTGATGCTGATCACAAGTATAACCGCGCACAGCAAATGTATAAGGACAATTTGATCTCCCAGCAGCAGCTTGACGAAGCGGCAAGCCGGTTCCAGAGTACGAAAGCGACATACACCGTTGCGCTGCAAGAAGTGGATCGGCTGAAGGCGCTGCTGATTTCCAGCGAAGCCAGCGAGAAACTGGCCGAAAAGAAGCTTGCCGACGCGTCCATTCGGGCGCCCTTTCCGGGCGCCATCAAGACCCGAAACGTGCATCCTGGCGAGTATCTTCGTGTTCAGAGCCCGGTAATGGTGATTGTTCGGACCGACCGCTTGCGCGCGCGTCTGGCTGTGCCGGAGCGCTGGGCCGGTTGGGTCAAAGACGGAGCCACGGTCGATCTGCACATGGAGGCTTTTCCAGGTGAAACGTTTCAGGGGAAAATCTCGCGCATCAATCCAGCGGTGGCTCAGGATTCGCGTACCTTTGAAGCGGAGGCGCTGCTGGCAAACATGGAGGGGCGGCTAAAACCCGGCTTTTTCCTGCAGGCGTCCATTCCCAGCGAGAAGGAAGAGAAAACCATCTTTCTTCCAGAGCGAGCTGTGAATTATCGCTACGGTGTCTACAAAGTTTTTTTGCTGAACGGCAATCGCGTGTCGGAGCGGCAGATTCGCCCTGCCGGCCAGACTGAAGATGAACACGGGCGCCGTTTTGAAGTCGCAGAGGGGCTGAAGCCGGGCGATCGTGTGGCCGTGGCCATTTCAGGCGATTTGCATGACGGAGCCGTGGTGCGTGAGCAAGCCGAACTGAATGCGCCGGCACCGAAATAACTTGGGCGTGAAGATCGAGCACAATAATCTCTAAGGTTCTGAAGCGATGAAACGATGAAGCTCGCCGAAACCTGCGTAAGGTATCCCGTCTTCACGGTGATGTTGATTGCGTTTCTCGTTACGCTGGGAGTGTTTTCCTATCGAGGTCTGGCCGTCGACCTTTTTCCTAAGGCGGACCCCGCTACTGTAAACGTAGAGGTGCGCCTGCCTGGAGCGACTCCCGAAGAAGTCGTTACCGGGGTGGTTTTGCCGCTCGAGGATGCCATCTCCTCGGTCAGCGGCATCGATGAAATCACCGTCTACTCCTTCGAGGGCTTTGCCAATATTACCTGCACGTTTGTCCTTGAACGGGACATCGAGGGCGCGGCGCAGGATATCCGTGAAAAAGTTGCCGGAGCGATTGACCGGCTGCCGCGCGACACTCTTCCCCCCATCATCACCAAGCTGGATCCGCAGTCTGATCCCATCATGACACTCCTTGTCAGCGGGCCGATGAGCCGGCGCGAGCTGACCGAAATTGCTGACAAGCAGGTGCGCCGCGCCATTCAAGCGGTGGACGGAGTGGGCAGCGTCGATCTCAACGGAGGGCAGGGGCGCCAGATCCGAGTTCTGCTGGACGCGCAAAAGCTCACCTCCCACAACTTCACGGTCCTTGATGTTCGTTCAGCGCTGCAACGCGAGAACATCGAAGCGCCGGGTGGCCGGATGATTGCCGGTCCCCAGGAATTGGGGCTTCGTACGCTGGGGCGAGTCACGTCCGCGGAGCAATTCGGCGAAATCGTGATCGGTATGCGCGGCAGCACGCCGGTGCGCGTCCGGGATGTGGCGCAAGTCGAAGATGGCGCACAGGAGCTGCGCACCTGGTCGGCGCTTTTTCGGAAGGGCGGTGCAGCTCAAGACGTCGTCGCCATTCAGGTCCTGCGCCAATCGGGCGCCAACACTGTGCGCGTGGCGGACGACGTCAGAAGCAAGCTTGAGGAATTGCGGGGCCAGTTGCCGCCTGGCGTGCAACTTCAAGTGGTCCATGATATCTCCGACTTCATCAAGGCTTCCGTCCATTCGCTGATTGAACATCTGATTTTTGGCAGCATTCTGGCAAGCATGGTCGTGTGGCTCTTTATGCGAAATTGGCGTGCGGTGCTGATTGCAGCCGTGGCTATCCCCGCTTCCATCATTGCCACTTTTACTCTGATGAGGGGTATGGACTTCTCTCTGAACAACATTACGCTCCTGGCGTTGACGCTGGCCGTCGGAATCGTGATCGACGACGCCATCATTGTTCTAGAAAACATTTTTCGATTCATGGAGGAGAAGGGAAAAGATCGCATTCGCGCGTCGATTGAGGCCACCAAAGAAATTGGCCTGGCGGTGATGGCCACGACTCTCTCGCTCGTGATTATCTTCCTGCCCATCGCATTCATGACGGGTTATGCCCGCAAGTACGTGAATTCTTTCGGATGGACCATGGCCATGGCTATTCTCGTCTCGCTGCTCGTGGCCTTCACGTTGACGCCGATGATGAGCTCGCGTTTCCTCAAGTTAGGCGGTGCAGAAAAGAAAGCGCATTCCCAAGGTTTCCTGCATTTGGTGGAAGTGCTGTACCTGAGGATGTTGCACTGGTCTCTCGCGCACCGGCGCGCCATCATCCTGATTTGCCTGGCGACTTTTCTCTCCACTTTCGGTTTCTACCACTTGGTGGGACGTGACTGGATTCCGGCGGATGACCAATCCGAACTAATCAGTTCGTACACGCTTCCCGAAGGCACTTCGCTTGAGAAAACCACCATGCTCGCAAAGGATATTGCGGAGCACGTGATCGCCTTGCCGGAGGTGGCACTCGTCCAATCATTTACGCACGGGCCCACAAATCACGCGCATTTTTTTATCGTGCTGGTTCCTCGCAGCGAGCGAAACCGCACCCATACGCAGATGGCCACCGCTATTCGCGGAATTCTTTCCACTTACCGGAACATGACCTACAACGTGCGCTTGCCCTCGGTACTCGGCGGAGAAATCTATTTTCCGATCGCGGCTGTAATTCGCGGACCGGAACTCACGCAGCTCGCCGAGATCAGTAAGCGGGCGGCCGGTCGCATGACGAATTATCCGGAACTTGTGGACGTCAATCCCAGCCTTAACCTTAATACGCCGGAACTTCAAGTGAAAGTGGACCGGCAGCGGGCCGCGGATATCGGCGTGCGCATGACCGACGTTAGCGATGCCGTCAGACTGTTTTATTCCGGCGAGGACGAGATCACCAGGTTCAAGGAAGGCTCGGAGCAATATCCCGTCACGATGCAGTTGCTGCCGGAGCAGCGGGATAATCCCGATGTTCTGGCGCGGATGATGGTGCCCTCAACGAAACTCGGACAGGTTCGCCTCGAAAATGTTGCAACCATCGGGCGTGGCGCCGGGCCCGCCAGCCTCCAGCGCTACAACCGTGAGTTTCAAGTCAGCGTCTACGCGAATGTTGCTTCGGGCTATCCGCTCGATTTGGCTGCGGCACATACCGTGCAGTCCATCAAGGAAGTCGGATTGCCCGCTGGGTATTCGTACCTCTTTTCCGGACAGGTGAAAGTCCTGGAAGAAACGACCTGGAATCTTCTGCTGGCGATGCTACTGGCATCTATTTTCATGTATATGGTCCTGGCGGCACAGTTTGAGAGCTTCACTTACCCGTTCATCATCATGCTGACGCTGCCGCTCAGCGTGCCTTTCGCGCTTTTCTCGTTGTGGATTACGGGACGCGCCCTGAGCCTATGGAGTGCTTTGGGAATGTTTCTGCTGCTCGGCATCGTGAAAAAAAACGGCATCCTGCAAGTGGACTATACGAATCGATTGCGCGCTGAAGGGATGCCTGTACGGGATGCGATCATCGAGGCGAATCGCGTTCGCCTCCGGCCCATCCTGATGACCACGCTTTCGATCATTGCCGGATTGATTCCGGTGGCGATCGGCATCGGCGCCGGCTCGGAGCAGCGCGCCTCGATCGCGGTAACCATTATTGGCGGGCAGACACTTTGTCTGTTGCTGACCTTGCTGGTCGTGCCGGTGGCGTATTCCTACTTGGCGGAGTTCGAAGCCCTGCCGTGGACCGAATGGGCGAGTCGCCTTCTCGGCCGCGCACGTTCCGTGCGCCCCTCCGACAACGATTGAGCAGCGTGCGGAGCTTGACTACGCGCAACTCAGTGCCCCACGTCACCTGCCAAATGGACTAAGATAAAAGAGAGGTTCCGATGTCCTTCCGACCTCTGACGATTTCGCATGTGAATTGCTTCACTTCCCTGCTGATCGCAACCGCGTTAGTTGTGGGAACTGGAGCATCACGCGCTACGCGATCCGCAGTCCCTCAGGCGCGCCTCGTGTCGCCACTTGGTGCTCGCAACGATCTTCCTAATCCGTATCGCCTAGGCCTCAGTTGGGGCCAACTGCCCGACGGAAGAAAATGGGGATCGACGGCTGGGATCGCCATCGGTACGGACGGCAACATCTGGGCTATCGACCGGTGTGGCGCCTTCGGATCGCAAGGCACAAACTGCGCCGACTCACCGCTCGACCCTGTCCTCGAGTTCGATCCCTCCGGCAAGTTCCTCAAGGGCTTTGGTCACGGGCTGTTCGTGAGCCCACACAAAATTACTGTCGACAAAGATGGCAATCTCTGGGTCGCCGATAATGGCCTGAAAGACGGCAGGGGCCAGCAGGTTTTCAAATTCAACCAGGATGGCAAGCTCCTGCTCACCCTTGGCAAGGCCGGTGTGGCTGGACCCGGTTCTGATACATTTGATCAGCCGACTGAGGTTGCCGTCGCTCCCAACGGCGACATCTTCGTTGCCGACGGCCACGGCCGTGCCCCTACCGCCAACGCCCGGATCATGAAATTCGATAAGAGCGGGAAGTTCATCAAAACCTGGGGAAAGAAAGGAACGGGGATCGGCGAATTCGACTGTCCGCATACTTTGGCGTTCGACTCTGGGGGACGCCTTTTCGTGGGCGACCGCCAGAATAACCGCATCCAGATCTTCGACCAGGACGGCCGTTTCATTGCCGAGTGGAAACAATTCGGCCGCCCAAGCGGGATTTTCATTGACAGGAATGATGTGCTGTACGTCGCTGATTCGGAATCCCGCGGCGGCGAGCAAGGCTACGGATACAACCCGGGCTGTCAACGGGGCATTCGCATCGGGAGCGCCAAGGACGGCTCGGTAAAATACTTCGTGCCCGACCCTGGGCCCTATCCGCCCTCCGCTGAGTCCACAGTATCCGAGGGTGTTGCCGCGGATACGGCGGGAAATATCTATGGGGCGGAATTCACGATGGACGTGAAAAAGTACGTGAAGAAGTAGCTAAAACAGTAGCAGGCTGCTGAAACAGGTTTAACAGGGTTATTTTACGAATCTGATGCCCGTTAGCGCACCTCAGCACTTCGTCATCCGCTTGAAAAGGAAGGACACGCCGGTCGAGCCGCTAGAATCAGATGATCGAGATTTTCGACGACCATAAGTGTTCTTAACGAAACAAACCCCGTCCTGATGCGGTATTCGATAGTAAAGAGGAGCGAATTTGCGCAGTATCTCGTCAAATTCTTGCTGAGTGGTCTTGTTTAGTCTTCCCACTTGAGACACACTTACGAAGTCTGGTCCGGGGAAGAAATCTGGGGTGATCAAAATGCGCGATGAAAAACGCGGGTTTCTTTTCTTCTGCTTTTGCACTTCGAGTTTTGTGACTTCACTCGTCTTATTCTTCCTAACCTGCGTACCAGCCACTTGGGCGCAATCCGAATCGATCAACGGCAGCATTCGCGGTCGCATCAGCGACCCCCGCGACCAGCCCGTGGCCAGCGCTAGAGTCACGGTCCTTAATAACGCAACGGGGTATTCGCGCATCGTCGATTCCGGCGAAGACGGCTACTATGTGATTGTCTCCTTGCCGCTCGGAACATATACGGTGACGGTAATGAAGGACGGGTTCACCACGCTCAGGTTCACTGAAATCGTCCTCCAAGCAGGCCGTGAAGCAGTGGTGGACGGCGCGCTCAAGCTGGGTGCGGTGAGCACGTCGATCGAAGTCAGCGGCGGCGCGCCTGTACTTGATCCAGCGCGAACGAATATCAGCCGAACGATCAGTGAAGCTGAGGTACAGAATCTGCCGTTGACCTCGAGGAACCCGTATAACTGGATCATGTTCCAGCCCGGCGTCAGTGGACATCCCAACCCGGAACTGGGCATCCCGCGCACGCTAAATACCAATGGCTTTGTGGATCGCATCAACTACCAGATGGATGGGATGGTAGACACGGAGAGTGATCGCTACGGCCTTCGCCTGTTCCCGATTTCGTCCGTTTACGTGAGCGAGGTCCAAACCGTAAGTAATAGCTTCGCTCCTGAGTTTGGCGGCACCACCGGAAACATCTATAACGTCATCACAGGTTCGGGCACCAATGACCTCCACGGCATGTTCCAATGGATTCGCGGACCTGTCGATACGACCGCGCGACCAATTCTTCTCTCCTCAACCTTGCCGAAGCCGAACTTGCTCATGAATTCCTACGGCATGAATACCGGAGGTCCTCTCAAGAAAGACAAACTTTTCCTCTTCGGTGCTTACGAGCACCTGTACCGCGCGCTACCTGTCCCGATTACTGTCAACGCCGTAAACCAGACGGCCCTCGAGGGCGTCGGCATTCCCGCTTCGCAGTTCGGGACTGCGCCTTCCGTGCAGCATGCGCAATTTCTAGATGTCCGCGGGGATTGGGATATCAATCAGAAGAACCGGGTCTTTGCTCGCGTCAATTACTTCCGGAATGAGTATCCCTTCAACACCGCCGTTGGCGGGATGAACCTGATTTCCGCGGAGTCAGACTTCCGGGACCGCGCGCACGTTGGCGGACTGCAATGGGTGAGTACGATATCACCGCAGATGGTCAACGAGTTTCGCTTCTCCTATCCCTACCGGAATGAGAAGCACGTCGCGGGCGCGCTGACGGGGGCTCAGCCAGCAGTAACCATCTCTGGGATAGCTAATTTTGGTGGAAGCGTCTCTGTAGGTGACGTTTTCGCGGAAAAGATACCGAGCTGGAACGACAATCTCACCTACACCCGCGGCCCGCACACTTTCAAAGGAGGGTTCGGCTATTCGCGCATTATCGACGTGCAGCAGGGCGACAGTTTCACGCAGTACGTCTTCGGTTCGGTCGCTGCGTACCAGGCCGCTGTGAGCGGTGCGAACCCAAAGTCTTATGACACGGTAAACGCTTTGATCGGCAACACGCGCGTGGGGTACATTTCCAATTTCTTCAATTTCTTTGGGCAGGACAGCTGGCAAGTACGGCCCTCTTTGCTGGTCACCTACGGCATTCGCTACGATCGCTTTTTGTCTCCATCGCCGAACGCGGCCGCCCCTTTCCTATTCTCGCGGGACTTCCACAATCCATCCGGAGATGTCTCGCCGCGTCTAGGCCTGGCCTGGAGAGTCGGGAGCAAGACCGTGGTACGCGCATCGTGGGGGATGTTTTACGACGCGCCGCCGACCAATCTGTGGTTCAACGCGCTTTCTAACGACGGTTCCGGCCGGTCGTTCAATGCGTCGCTGTCTTCTTCATCGCCGGGGGCCCCTTCTTTCCCGCAGCCATTGACTACAGCGACAGCTCCGGCTATTCCGTCGGTATTCACAGTCACGCCTAATTTCAAGAACGCCTATGCGATGACCGCAACCCTGCAGGTATCGCGTGAGCTTTCTAAGAACGATGCGCTGACGTTCGCCTATGTGAACACCGGGGGGCGGCAATTGCAGTGGCTGCACAACATCAATCTCATTAATCCACTGGGCTCGCTACTGGATGGTCGACCCGTGTTCGACCCAAGGGTGAATGCGGGAACGCGTGCAAACCCGGCGTTCAACAACGTGACATTACAGGACGTTGGAACGAGCTCGACCTATAATGCGCTGGAGGTCAACTACGAACACCGCTTCTCGCGCGGACTGGTGGCAAGCGCAGCGTACATCTATTCGCACACTATCAGCGATGCTCCTGACGTCAACGGCTTTGAGCAAAACCTCGTGTACGTCGAAGATGCAACCAATCGCCTCCGCGATCGTAGCAACAGCTACGTCAATCGGCCACAATCTTTCACAGCCAGCGTGGTGTGGTCGCCTCGCCTGAAGGTCGAGAACTCATTGGTGAACCGTCTGCTGAATGACAACGAGTTGGCCATGCTGACGAACATCGCCTCAGGTGACGAGCAGAACGTCACTGCAAACGCCAACCTCAACGGCGACTCACTCGTGACCAGCATCACGCGGCCGCTCGGCTTTGGACGCAACACCTTCCGCGGACCAAACATTTATCAGTTTGACTTGCGCTATACGAGAACGCTGTTCACCCTGAAAGAACGATTCCGGGCCCAGTTTTTGACCGAAGCCACTAATGTTTTCAATCACCCGAATGTCACAAGCCTGAAAACAGGTGGGGTCCTTGTAGATACCACGGGCTGCCCCAAGACTGCCAATGGGTTTACCTTGGATCCCACACATTGTGGACAAGTCACCGGTTTTCCAGCGGGCTTCGGCACACCGTCTGCCACGGTCCTCCAGGGCCGAATTCTCAATTTCGGATTGGGGGTTAGATGGTAAGGCCAATCCATGTTTTCTAGTGCGGCTGCCAGACTCATGCGCGGGAGAGTCGATGAGGAGAACTGCAGGATGACTCTCTCCTTTTCTGGCGTTGCCAAGCACCCAGCGGCTGATAGTTCTGCGTCTTACCTAGTGGAGGGGCGCGCCCATTGAATGAACTGGACCAGCCCTCCGAAACACCGTCCAAGTCTTCCGAACGCTTTCCCGCTCCCGTGTATGCCGAAACCGTTCTGGCCGTGAACTTCGAAGATGCCAAGAAGTATTTTCTGGACGCGCTGCTTGAAATCCACTCGGCTCACACCTTAATGCTCGCCCGCCAAAAAATTATTCCGACGGCGCATGCCCGGCTGTGCCTTGAAGCGATCGCCCGTCTCGATCGCGGCAAGATTCTGGCGACGCACTACGACGGCCGCAGCGAGGACCTGTTTTTTCACGTCCAGGAACTGTTGGTGCAAGCTTGCGGCGAAGAGGTGGCGGGCAAGATTCACACCGCTCGCAGCCGCAACGACATCGATCTTACGATGTACCGCATGTGTCTGCGTCGCGAAATCCTGGGAATTGCGGAAGGAACTGCGGACTTTCGTCAGGTGCTGCTCGATCTCGCCGCGTCACACGTAGGAACCATCATGCCCGCTTACACGCACACGCAACCGGCCCAGCCGACCACGCTGGCTCACTATTTGCTTGCTGCCGTTGAATTCCTGGGTCGCGATATCCAACGATTGCGCGCCGCTTTTGCCACCATTAATCGGAACCCCCTCGGCGCCTGCGCCATCACGACGACTGGCTTTCCCATCGATCGCGATTATACCGCCCGTTTATTGGGCTTTGAGGGACTGCAGGTAAATTCCTACGGCGCCATCGCGGCGATCGATTACCTGCTAGAAGCGGCCTCGGCCGTCGCCGTGCTGACGATCAATTTGGGAAAACTCGTGCAGGACTTGCTGTTGTGGTGCACGGAAGAGTTCGGTTTTCTGCGCTTGAGCGACGCTTACATCCAGATCAGCAGCATCATGCCGCAGAAACGAAATCCTGTGGCTTTGGAACACGTGCGCATCCTGGCGAGCAAGGCATTCAGCCAGGCTCAGGCGGTACTCAGTTGCGCGCACAATACTCCCTTCGGAGACATCGTGGACAGCGAGGATGACCTACAACCGATGGCGTTTTCCATGTGCGCCGATGCCGTTCGCGCGCTCCGCCTTTTCTCCGGCACTATGAGCCACGCCGAAGTGGATCGCGAGCGGATGCGCTTCCGCGCTCGGGGGAGTTTTCTTTGCGTTACGGAGTTGGCAGATACTCTCGTCCGGGAAGAAGGCATCAGCTTCCGGACGGCCCACCATCTGGTAGGCGCGGCTGTCCGTGCCGTTGGCCGTGAGTACTCTCCCGAACGAGTGGTGACCGCAATGAAGGGTCTCGCAGCCGAAATGTTGGGAAGAGAACTCAACAAGCCCAGCGAAGTCTGGATGCGGGCGCTCGACCCGGACCATTTCATCAGCATCCGAAAGATTCCAGGCGGCCCGGCACTCGAAGCTGTACAACCGCAGATGGCAACCGCCCGGAAAGAGCAAGCAGAGGCACAGGAATGGCGCGACGCAAGGCGATCCTTACTTGAGCGCTATCCTCAACTCATTCGCACGGACACCGAGGCACTCAACAGCGCCCCTCCATGATCGCATCAGCGGTTCGCTCATCTCATCCTTGTAAGGAGCAAATATGTGAATCATCCCGAATGCGATGCCTTTCGAAATACATGACAATCGATACTAGCGCGAGAGCCTCGCTCAGCAGTAAAGGCTTTGGAAGTGAAACTGCGATTTCGTGATATGGTTTGATTTTGGCAGGGATGAGAATCGCTCAGGCCTGCCTGTTCCGGCCCTGACTGCGCCACCGATTCAATGGATCCAAGCTTCCTCTCGCGAGCCGCGCGCTACGCGATTAATACAATTGGTCGTCTGCTCGGCCTGACCGCGCTGTTTCTGATCGCCTATTCGCGGGCAGTCCTAGGCACCGGCGATTCTTTTCCCGCGAATTACACCGCGGGAACTTTGATTCAGCTCAATGACAACGGCGCCTGGTCTTGGTTCATGGATCCGCGCGTCGTCGTGGATGACGGCAAACTGATTGTGGGTTCGGTGCGCGCGGTCGGCACCTTTCAATCCGGCGCTTCTGACCCACGCTGGGGCAACGTCGAAATAGCTGTCTATGACATCGCCGCAAAAAAGACCGCGACGATGGTTCTGCATCCGCATTTCGAGCAAGATGATCACGACGCGCCCGCCTTCCTGGTGCGGCCCGATAGCCGATACATCGCGATGTACTCGAAGCATGCCGCCGAGCGAAAGATGTATTACCGCATCTCCGAACCCCACGATGCGCTCGTTTGGGGCCCGACGCTGAGCGTTGAAACGCCCGGTTCCGACGCCAAGTACGCTGGCAACAACGATACCTATGCCAATCTGTTTCGTTTGCCGGATGGGCGCTTATTCAATTTCTATCGCGGCTCCCACCACGAGCCTAATTACATGGTTTCGAAGGATGAAGGCCAGACGTGGATCTATGGCGGCCACTGGCTCTACGGTAAAGGTGGCTATAGCCCGTACCTGAAGTATGCCGAGGACGGCAAAGGCACGATTCATTTCGTCGCCACCGAGGATCATCCTCGCAATTTTGACAATAGCCTGTATCACGCCTATTTGCGGAACGGCACCATCTACCAATCCAATGGAACGCCCGTCGGCCCGTTGAGCACATCGACCGACGCCAAAATCGCCACTTGGGAACTCACCAAAATTTTCCAGGGAACTCCGGATAACGTCGCGTGGATGATTGATTTGGAATTGGACCGCGCCGGCCACCCCTACGTGTTGTTTTCTTGCCAAATCGATGGCCGAGGTTTGCCGCGTGGCCAGGGTGGCATGGACTTGCGGTATCACTACGCGCGCTGGGACGGCGCCGCGTGGCATAGTGAGGAAATCGCTCACGCGGGCACGCGGCTATATCCCGGCGAAGACGACTACTCGGGTTTGGGCGCGCTCGATCCCAAGAATCCCGACATCATTTACATTTCGACCGACGCCGATCCGGTGAGCGGCACCCCACTCGTCAGTCAGGCGGACCACCGCAGACACTACGAACTGTTTCGCGGTACACGTAAGCAGCACTCCGGTAAATGGATGTGGACTCCGATCACACGCAACTCCGTCTACGACAATCTCCGCCCGGTCATTCCCAAGTGGAACGATCCCAGAACCGCGCTCGTCTGGATGCGCGGCTCCTACTCCAACAACCACGGAGAATGGACCACCGCCGTAGTCGCGGTCATCCTTCCACCTGCCTGATTTCCGCAACCCTTCAGACTCTTAGTAAACACCCAAGCGACGAACTTAATCATCAAGACATCGAATGCTGCACCTCGAGTTTGGGCAGCACAGGTTGGCCCAACCGGACTCGCGCGCACAATCCCCTGGGCGATTTCCGTTGATCCGAGACACAAGTGAGTGTGCGCTCATTTCTCTTCGGAACGCGGTTCCAATCAACGTCAGGAGAGAGAATTGACTGTGCGGAATGCGGTCTGTGGATGAATGCGCGAAAATGCTGCGAGGCAAAGGTAATGTCCATACATTGGCTGTAATACCGCTTGTGGCGTGTGCGACGCCAAGCACAGCCCATCGCGCGTTGTGCTCTCGCTCAAGGTAAGACTCAGCTTGCAGGTTTGCCGCTGCGAAGTCTTGCGCCGTTCCCTGGGCGGCCAAACGAACGGGTCGTCCTGGTACCCTCGCGCCCCGTTCTAATTCCGTTCCTAAGAACAGTTTACAGCGTCGTGCAGTTCCGCAATCCTTGGACCAATACTCGGGGGATTTTTGTGCGCTTCCAGATTCAGGTAGCGCTCTGTCTACGCAAGGAGTGAATATGACGCGTCTCCATTCACTTCACACTGTGGTTTTATTCGGTTTGGTCGCGCTGGCGCCGATGGCCAGCGGGCAAGAGCCTATTGCCGCGCCGCAACTGGCGCCTCCAGCGTCTCCGAGCGTCGCTCTGAGCGCCTCGCCGGGTTCCGCCCAAGCGGGCCAACCAGTCACCCTCACGTGGTCGTCGACCAACGCCACATCCATCAAATTGGAGCCCTCGGTAGGCCCAGTCGCGGTGAAGGGCTCTACCACGGTGAGGCCTTCTCAGTCGACCACTTATACCCTCACCGCCACAGGGCCGGGCGGCTCGGCCCATGCCAGCGCCCAAGTCACTATTACGCCGGCGCCCCCTCAGGCTGCGGCCCGGAAGCCTTCGGAGAAAGACATCTCGTCCGACCAAGAGCAGATGAGGGGCCTCGACGAACAGATCCAGGAGATCAAGTCAGACTCCCTCCGCATGTCGGCAGAGCTGAGCCAGCTGGAGGAGAAACTGCTGTACCCGTCAGGAACACAGGTCGCGATCTTCGTCGAGCTCGCCAAGGGCGATGCGATGCGCCTCGACGCCGTGCGGCTCCAGATCGACGGCCAACTTGTTGCGCACTACATCTACAGCGCCAAAGAGCTCCAGGCCCTGCGCAAAGGCGGCGTGCAACGGATCTACGTCGGCAACGTCGCGACCGGGGATCACAAGCTGGAAGTGCTAGTCGACGGCAAGCTTGAGGGCGGCGCGGACTTCAGCCGCACGGGAGAGTTTACTTTTCGCAAGGAAGTGAAGCCAAAGCTGGTCGGACTGACTCTGGCCGGACCGCGGTCCGGCAACACACCGATCACCCTTGGGGATTGGTAATCGATGCGAGCGACTCGCCAACTCATCGGACTCGCCCTGGCCTTGGGACTTGCTGCCCGTCCGGTCACGGGCGGCGACGTGCGGGACCTCTATTTCGGCGAGGCGCTCTATCACGCTTACCAAGGACAGTATTTTGACGCACTCCAACGGCTCGACACCGAACTCGCCCAATACCACGTTTTGGACGAACCCAAACTCGATACGCTTCACTATCACATCAACGACGCCGAATTTTCGGTCGGCGACTTCGAGCTCGACTATCGCATGCACCAACGCGCGGGGCGCGCCATCAAGGCGGTGCTCGAAGGCGCCGTCGATGAGGCGGTGCGAAACGAGGCCGCGTTCAGGCTCGCCCGCATTCACTTCCAGAAGGGTCAGCTCGATGATGCGCTGCAGGCGCTAGCGCGGATCAAAGGTACGGTGCCGGAGGAGATCAAGGGTGATCTCGAGTTTCTGCGGGCGAATGTCTATATGGCGACAGGCCAGCCGGGCGAGGCCGTTAAGGTCCTCGCGCAGTTAAAGGGCAATGAGCGCCTGGCCGGGTTTGTTGCCTACAACCTTGGTATCGCGCTGCTGCAGGGCGGTCGACCTCAGGACGCGATCGAGCAACTGGACAAGGCCGGGCAGTTGCCTCCTGGTGATCCCGCTGCTCTCGCGATCCGCGACAAATCGAACCTGGTGCTGGGCACCATGTTGTTCGAATCTGGCAATTTTGAGCGGGCCAGGCAGGCATTGGATCGCGTCCATCTCGAGGGACCGTTCTCGAACCAGGCTCTGCTGCGGGCAGGCTGGGCGGAGGCCTCGGCCCAGCAGTATGACCGCGCGCTTGTGCCGTGGAACATCCTGGTGGATCGTGAGCCGACCGACGACGCAGTTCAGGAAGTCATTCTTGCCGTACCGCATGCGTACGCCACCTTGAAGCTTCACGGTCGCGCGGCGATTGGTTATGGACACGCCCTCGAGCTGTTCAGCCACCAGATCGAGAGAGTCGACGCTTCGATTCAGAGCATCCGGGAGGGGCAGTTTCTCAATGCGCTGATCCGCGAGGAGAGCCGTGAGGACGAAACCTGGGTCATCCGCCTGCGCAACTTGCCCGATGCGCCCGAGACTTACTACCTGATGGAGTTGATGGCGTCTCACGACTTCCAAACCTCATTGCACAACTACCTCGACCTCGAGGACCTGCGGTCGAGACTCAATTCCTGGAAGACCAGCCTTGGTGCTTTCGACGATATCATCCGGCTGCGCGGACAGAACTACCAGCCGCTGCTGCCGGAGGTCGACGCACAGTTCCGTGAACTGGATTCGCGGATCCACATTCGCGTCGAGCAGCGCAAGCACCTCGCCGAACGTCTGCAGGCCATGCTGACCGCACCGCGGCCGGATTATCTGGCCACTGGGGAGGAGCAAATCGCCGGCGAACGCATCGCACGCATCGAGAAACGGCTCGGTCACTCTGATGACCCCCAATCGCTTGCACTTCTTCAACGCGCGGCCCGCCTGCGCGGCGCGCTCACTTGGCGGTTGGAGACCCAGTACAACGACCGGCTGACTGCGGCATATGAACACCTGAACGAACTGAAAGCACCTCTTGATTCTCTCAGTCAGCGGTATGACGCCTTCGTTAGGACCAGGCAGGCAGCGACGCATAGCTATGTCGGATACGATGTCCAGATTACACGGCTCCGCGAGCGCGTCGACGACGCGTTGCAGCGTGTCGATATGTTGATAGCACGGCAGGGACACATGATTGAGACCGTCGCCATCAACCAGCTCGAGGCCCGCCGGGAACGCTTGGCCGCCCAGCAGACCGAGGCGCGTTTCGGCGTCGCCGATAGCTACGATCGAGCCGCGCGCGCCCAGTCCGACGCCGGGGGACACTGATGCGTCGTCTCGCCATTCCGATCGTGATCGCGCCGGCTTTCGTCGCCGGCTGCGCCGCGCGTCCCATCAAGCCAATGGGGACGGCGGGGACGCTGGCGGAGCTGCGGAACGTGCGTCCGGACGTGCAAGAAGTGAAGGTCGAACAGGGCCTCGATCAGGCCATGCAGCAGTATCGGCGCTTCCTCGAGGAGGCACCGGAGACCGCGATGACTCCGGAGGCCATGCGGCGCCTCGCGGACCTGCAACTCGAGAAGCAGTTCGGTATTCGCACGGGCAACGCCAAGCCGCGGGAAATGGCCGCTCCGAAGCCCGCCCCGATACTCGCGGGCTCGCGGACCGGCAGTCCTAATCCGGCCGCGGCAGCTGCCAGCGTAAGTTTGCGGGAATCCGATCAGGATTTCGAGCGGCGCACGACCGCGGAGCCCGGAATGGTGGGCAGTAACGCGGGCGCTTCCCCGGCGGACACCGCGCGCGCGGGCGCAGATGCCGAAGGTCCACTCGAGGCGATCGCTCTCTACAATCGGCTGCTCACCGAGTACCCCCGTTACAAGAACAGCGACCAGGTCCTCTATCAGATGGCGCGGGCGTACGACGAACTCGGCCGCACCGACGAGGCCATCGAGACCATGGAGCGCGTAATCCGCGCGAATCCGCATTCCTCGCACTTCGACGAAGTGCAGTTCAGGCGGGGCGAGTACTTCTTCACGCGCAGACGCTTCCGCGACGCCGAGAGCTCCTATTCGGGCATCGTCAAACTGGGCCCCGCCTCCGAGTTCTACGAGCTCGCTCTCTACAAGCTCGGATGGACGTTCTACAAGCAGGAATTCTACGAGGAGGCCCTGCAAAAGTATATTGGCCTGCTCGACTACAAGGTATCGATCGGTTACGACTTCGATCAGAAACATGATGAGGACAACGATCGCCGCGTTGCGGATACGTTCCGGGTGATCAGCCTGAGCTTCAGCAACCTCGGCGGGCCGGAGACCCTGCCGGAATACTTCTCCAAGTTCGGGAATCGCTCCTATGAGGACCGCATTTATTCTAGTCTTGGTGAGCACTATCTCGGCAAGCTCCGCTACGACGATGCTGCGAAGACGTACAAAGGTTTCGTAGCGCTTTATCCGTTCCACCGCGCCGCGCCACGGTTCAGCATGCGCGTCGTGGATACTTTCACCCAGGGCGGATTCCCCAAGCTGGTACTGGAGTCGAAGCGTGAGTTCGCTTCCAAGTACAGCCTGAAGTCAGAATACTGGCGACACTTCAAACCGGAAGAGTCGCCGGAAGTACTGGCCTACCTGAAGACGAACCTGAAAGACCTCGCGACGCATTATCACGCCCAGTATCAGAACGCAAACGAAGCGAACGAGAAGCTTGCGAATTATCGAGAGGCAAGCCAATGGTACGGCGCCTACCTTGAGTCCTTCCCAAAGGAGGCTGATTCGGCATCCGTCAACTATCAGCTTGCGGACCTGCTTTTGGAGAACAAGGATTTCGGGGAGGCCGCCAAACAGTATGAGCGCACGGCCTACGGATACGCGCAGCATCCGCAGTCAGCAGCTGCCGGATACGCCGCGATCTATGCACACCGCGAGCAGCTGAAGGTTACCGACAAGCAGCAGCAGGACGCCGTCAAGCGCGATACCGTCCGAAGCTCGCTCAAATTTGCCGACACATTCCCGCAGGACGAACACGCCGCGGCGATTCTCGGAGCGGCCGCCGATGACATGTACGAGATGAAGGACTACAAAGCCGCCATCGAGGCCGACCATCGCTTGATCGATAAGTATCCGGGCGCGCCGGCGTCCATCCGCCGTTCCGCGTGGATTGTGGTTGCGCATGGCTCGTTCGAGCTCGCCGAGTACCCACAGGCCGAGCATGCCTACACTCAAGTGCTGACGGTCACGCCGGAGGGCGACGGGTCGCGCGCCGCGCTGGTCGACAACCTTGCTGCCTCGATTTACAAACAGGGTGAGCTCGCAAACGAGGCGAAGGATTATCGCGCGGCAGCCGACCACTTCCTTAGGATTCGCACCGCCGCGCCAACCTCGTCCATCCGTGCGACCGCTGAGTACGACGCGGGCGCCGCGCTAATCCGCATGCAGGACTGGAAGGCCGCGGTGGATGTGCTTGAAGCGTTTCGCACCACCTTCCCGAAGAACAAACTGCAGCTCGAGGCCACCAAGCAGATCGCCTACGCCTACCGGCAGAGTGGCCAGTTGTCGCACGCCGCCGGCGAATACGAGCGCATCGCATCCCAGTCCGACGATCCGGCGCTACGCAGCGAGGCGCTGCTCGATGCGGGAGATCTCTACGCGCAATCCAATTCCCAGGATCAGGCCTTGGATGCATACAAGCGGTACGTTAAAGAGTTTCCTAAGCCGGTAGAGACAGCCATCGAGACACGGTTCAAGATCGCCGAGATGTACAAGGCGGCGCACGACGAGACGCTGTATCACAACCAGTTGGAAGAAATCGTAAGCGTCGAAGCGGGCGCCGGATCGGAAAGGACCGGCCGGACCCGGACGCTAGCAGCGCGTTCGGCGCTCGTCCTCGCAGAGCAGCTCTATGGAGATTTCGTCGTCGTGAAGCTGCGGCAACCCTTCGAGACCAGCCTGCAGGATAAGAAGCAGCGCATGGATGCCACGATTGCGGCCCTGAACCGGCTGGTGGATTACGGAATCGACGAAGTGACGGCAGCAGCGACGTATTACATGGCCGAGACCTACTCCAATTTCAGCCGCTCACTGCTCGAGTCGGAGCGGCCGGGCGATTTGAAACCAGAGGACCTGGAGGAGTTCAAGAACAAGCTCGATGAGGCAGCGTTTCCGTTCGAGGAGAAAACCATCAAGGTACACGAGAAGAATATGGAGTTATTGCACGCCGGCGTCTTCAACTCGTGGACCGAGAAGAGTCTCAGCAGGCTCACCGAGCTGATGCCGGGCCGTTACGCGAAACGCGAAACGAGCAGCGGCTTCCTCGGCGCCATCGACAGCCATGTGGAGGGATCGCCGGTGGCGCAGGTCTCCAACCCCGCGAAATCGCCCGGCGCGATCACCCAGGGTGCGGCCGTCGCCGATGAAACGCGCGCCAACTACGAGTCGGCAGTGGGCATGTTGAAGGAGGAGCGGTACGAACCGGGCATTGCCTTGCTGCTCAAAATGACCGAGAAGATGCCTGCATTGACGGCAGCGCACATCGATCTCGGCATGGCATACGCGCGCACCGGCGACCTGGACCGCGCGGAGGCCAGCCTGAACAAGGCGCTGCAATCGGATCCAAAACAACCTGTCACCTATAACGAACTCGGTATGGTGCAGCGGCGCAAGGGACAGTTTGCGAAGGCGCGCGCGAGCTATGAGGCGGCCCTGGCACAGTCCGCCGCCTTCCCATATGCGCACAGGAACCTCGCGATTCTGTGCGACTTGTATCTCGGAGATTTCACATGCGCGATGGAGCATTACGAAGCGTATAGCCGGATCGTTCCGGAGGACGCCGAGGTCGTCAAGTGGATTGCCGACCTTCGCAACCGCGCAAAAAAACAGGAGGGGCGATGAGGAAGACTAGCATTCACTGGATTTTGCTTGGGGTCCTTGGCTTATGGCCCACGGTTGCACTCGCGCAGCAAGCAGCGCAGCCAAAGACGAAAGCAGCACAGGGAAAGACCGAAAAGCCGCAGCCAAAGCGAGAAGAGGCAAAGAAAGAGGAAGCAAGGAATGACGAGGCGATGAAACTGACGGAAGAGCCGCAGCAAAAGACGGAAGAAGACGGGAAGTTGACGTCCGTCCCCGGGAGCAAGGCCCTCGGCATGTCCATTTTGGGCAATCAGGAAGCGCCTAAAGCACTGGTCATCGTTCCCTGGAAGAGTTCGGAACTCGGCAATGGCCCCGGCGTGTCGACGTTGCTTGATGACTCGAGGCGACCCGTGGACAAAGAGGTGTTCATGCGAATGCTCAGTTACTACGAAATTCGGTCGGAAGCAGCGCGGCCCAGCGGTGCCACGACGAATGGGAGCACGGCAGCGCCCGCCAGTGTGGCGCAGAGGAGAAAGCCATGAATTTCACTGAACTGTTAGGACACGTCGGTATATTCGGAGGCGCGGTGATCGTTTCGCTCGCCCTGCTTTCCGTTTTTTCCGTGGCGATGATCATAGACAAGCACCGCCGATTCTCTTCAGCCTCGCGTGAGTCGGAAAAGTTCAAGGCCGAGTTCAAGAAGTTTCTTCACGGAGGAGATGTCCAGAATCTGGTCGAAGCCGCGCGCCAGCACCAGAATTCCTACGTAGCGCAAGTGGTCTCGGCGGGCATCGTCGAGTACGAAGGTGTGGCCCAGAGCGGAGGCGATCCGACGGCATCGCTCGAGCTCGTCACCAGTGCACTCCGGGACTCCATCTCCGAAGCGCTGATTCTGCTGAAGCGCGGTCTCGGGTTTCTTGCCACGATCGGCTCCACGGCCCCGTTCGTTGGTCTTTTCGGCACCGTGGTCGGAATCATCAACGCTTTCCGGAGCATCGCGGCCACGGGGTCCGGCGGAATGTCTGTGGTTTCGGGCGGCATCGCAGAGGCCCTGGTCTCGACGGCCCTCGGTATCTTCGTCGCAATTCCGGCCGTCGTCGCGTTCAACCACTTCACAGGCAAGATCGAGACTTTCCATGTCGAAATGAATCGGGCTTCGTCCCAGCTCGTGAACCGCTTGTTCAAAATACCAGAGCTCAAGGGGCTTGAACTCGCCGAAATGGATGACGTCAAGGCGTCGAAGGTCAAAAAGGAAGGCCCGGCCTATGCGACTCGGTGAGCCAACCCGAATGCAAGCGGCCATCAACATCACGCCGCTCGTCGACGTGGTGCTGGTGCTCCTGATCATCTTCATGGTGATGGCGCCGCAAATGCGGAAGGGGCCCGACGTCAACCTGCCGAACACGACGAAACCGAACTCGCAAGGCGACGAGAGAGGCCGAATCCTGGTCTCCATAGACGAGGCTGGGGGACTGTGGATCAACGACCAGCCCGTCGCAGCCGAGCACTTCGATGAGACTCTCCGCGCTGCGGTGGGCGCCGAGACGAACCCCAAGATCGTGATCCGGGGCGATGCAAAGCTCAATTTCCGCGAGGTCCGGGAGGTCATGATTGCGATCGAACAGGAAGGCTTCCGCGGGGTGGGGCTGATCGCCAAGCGCGCGGGCGCAGAAGGAAAGTGACATCATGCAGTTCAACAGCAACGATTCCGGCTCCACTCTGCAGTCTGATATCAACATCACGCCGCTCGTCGACGTGGTGCTCGTGCTGCTGATCATATTCATGGTCGTCGTGCCACTCCTGATAGAGGGCTACGACGTCGATATCCCGCGAGCCTCCGCCGATACGTCGGCTCAGGTTGCCGAATCCCAGTTGATCCTGAGTATCGGTTCCGCGGCTTGCCCCATCCTCACGCCGCCGGCAGGGGAGGGGATCCCGAAGGACTGTCAAGTGACCCTGGCGGATCAAAAGATCCCTGTAGCTGAATTGCCCGCGCGCGTTGCGTCGATTCTGGGCGGCCGGCCCGCGGAACAGCGTGCGCTGTTCCTGGCCGTCGACGATCGCCTGAACTACGAGGGTGTTCTGCGCATCATTGATCTTGCGAAATCGGGCGTTCAGGATTTGAAGATCGAATTTGTCGCGACCAATTGAGGCGGTTGCTTGGTGACAACCATGGAAGCAAGGAACATTTTCAAAACATCCGGGGCTCCGACGGCCCGCAGCATGGCGAAGAGCCTGGTGATCCATGTCTTCGTGCTGGCCGTGCTGATGGTCATACCGGCTCAAGCGCTGTTTCGCAGCGAGCCCCCCAACAAAGAACTCGACATCGTCTTTTATCGTCCGCCGGAGATCGCCGTCAACTCGCGAGCCGTTTCGCGTCCGATGCCGCGAGGGGCGAGTGAGGCTGGGTCCCCGCCAGGGGCGCCTGCACCCGCGCTGAAACCGAAGCCAAACGCCGCCGCAGGTCCAGACTTAGCTGGCAAAACGGAACTGCCACCAGGTCCGGAGGTGGGCCCACCAGTGGAGGCAAAGCCGAAGGTGGGAAACGTCGGCATCCTGGCACTCAAGGACAAGTTCGCGAGCCTAGCTCAGGACACCGTCGTGGCGCCTCTCGGGGCCGATGCGCGTCACGTTGCCGCCGATGAAGTAGGCCGTCCCTCGGCACGCTCGTTGTTGACGAGTAATACGCCGGGATCGAGCGGTGGCATCAACGTCGCCTCGCTGAGCCGCAGTGTGGGAGGCGGGGGCGGAGGAGGAGGTGGTGGCAACGGGGGCGGGGGCGTGAGTGGCCGCGGCACTGGCGTTGGCGGTGGTGGAGGGGGCGGGATTGCTGGTGGGACAGGCCGCGTAGTCAGCACGATCGCTCCGATCACCGGCGCCGACCGACCGAAGGCCCGCGGCGGGCCAGGCCCTGCTCGCACCGACGAAGAAATACAGATCGTGTTCGATCGCTACAAGGCATCGTTCTACCGGCTATACAACCGGGAGCTGCGCAATAACCCAGCTCTGAAAGGCCAGATGGTTCTGCGCCTGACGATCGAGCCGGACGGCAGCGTTTCGATGTGCGCGCTGCAGTCAACGGACATGGATGCGCCGGATCTCGCCACGCAGGTGGTTGGCCGCGTCAAGACGATCAATTTCGGCGCGAAGGATGGTGTACCGGCCGTGACGATCGTGTACCCGATCGACTTCCTGCCGGCGGCGTGAAGCCGGCGGCCGAAGCGGGATTGGCATGGACACCAGGAGGTTTGGAGAAGCTGCGAATCTGATCAGTTGAATTCGACGCGATTTTGACAAAGGCAAAGCCACTGAAAGGTGGCGGCGCAAAGTCACCGGTCTAACGGGCCCGGGGGGGCCCTACGACGGCGGGACCGCCTGAATCCAGTCCAGGCGCGGACTGCCTCGTGGGACGAGGGCGGAGATGACTTCTAGCAAGACGAACAATGCGAGGCCGCGCGGCAGGTGGATCGCAATCCTGCTCGATAAGCTGCGCCTCAGTCGCTACCGCCTCCGACTTCCCGAGATCGATGATGTGTGGAACCCCCTCACATCTCATGCGGCTATTGGCAGCCCAGGAAGAGCACGGCTGTTCAAAGGAGCACGCGCTACGAAGAGGTTTTTACTTGTTTTCGGCATCGTCGTTCTGACGATGGGAGCGAACTCTGCGTTTGCCCAGACACAGACGTGCGCCATTATCACCGGTGGCGGTTCCAGTCCAACAACGGGTGTTAATCCCGCCTATCTCGCTAATCTAGACGGACGCGTCAATGAGGGTTGTACCATTTTGATCACGCTCAACGCTAACGGGTCTATCGTAACAACTCACCCCAATCCTGCCACCTCTTTCGATAGCGGCCTTGACGACAACATGATTGGAGTCATAAACAACACCAGTCAAACCATCACCGGCTTGCAGATCAGTAGCGCAAGAATCCCTATTTTTGCTTTCGACAACGACGGAGTTTGTGCCGGCCCCCCGGGATACACTTTTAGCGCTCTTGGGCCGAACCCCAATTGCGCAATCGCAACGGACCCGCACACTTATGGTCCCGCGGGAATCAACTTCACAGTAATTAACAGGAACACTGGGATCGTCAATTTCGGCAACGGCGGCATTGCGCCAAATAGCAATTCGTTTTTCAGCCTTGAGGGGGGGAACCTCACAAAGATCGTTGTGGTAGTGGATCCAGGGCTGGCAATTACCAAGCAAGTCAGCGTGGTGGGTGGCGGCGCTGCGCTGCCGGGCGGGCAGCTTGATTACCTGGTCCACGTGACCAATCTCTCGCCGAACCCCGCCACCTCGGTCATAATCACCGACGATCTCAACAGCGCGGGTGCAGGTCGCCTCACGTTCGTCAACCCAGCGCCAACGATGAACGGCTCCGCGGCCGGTGTCACCATTGCCGGCTCGCTGCTGACCGCGAACTACTCTGCTGTCAACGGTCCATTGCCGCCTGGGCAATCCATCGACGTGCGCTTCCGGGTGCAGATTGCTGCGGGGCTTCCCGCTGGCACGACGCTCACCAACACTGCGCTCGTAACCTGGAACACCCCTACACGGACGTCGAGCGCGAGCGTCTCGATTGCTATCGGACAAACCTCCACACCCAGTCTTGTACTGACAAAAACGGGACCGGCGACAATGAGCCTCGGACAGTTAGGGCAGTTTGGTCTTAACGTGCAGAATACCGGCAATAGCGACGCGTGGAACGCGACCATCGTGGACAAGCTGCCGACGGGGACGACGGGCGGCATGTGCAACATGGCGCCTCAGGTGCTCAGTGCTCAGGTTTTCCAGGCAGACGGCGTCACGCCGGTCGCGGGCAAGGGCCCGCTGACGGCCGGCGCGGACTACACGCTCAGCTATGCAGGGGCGCCCGCGTGCACGCTGACACTCAACATGCTGAGCGCCGCGGCGGTAATCGGTCCGACGCAGCGCCTCATCGTCACCTACCAGGCGCAGCTCGATGCGAACACACAGAACGGCGCCACGCTCACCAACGTTGCCGGTACGACGCTGTGGTACAACGGCCCGAGCAGCGACACCGGCCGCCAGAGCTACACCTGCACGCTGACCAACGGTACGCCCGGCGTGCTGGACTGTCAGGACGCGCACACGGTGACGGTCGTTACCCCGGCGGTGACCATCACCAAGCAAGTGACGGTCGTGGGGGGCGGCGCGGCGGTGCCGGGCGCGACGCTCGACTACCTGGTGCACGTGACGAACACGTCCGCGAACCCGGTAAACCCGGTGGTGATCACGGACAACCTGAACGCAGCGGGGGCCGGGGCGCTCACCTACGTGGCTGGAAGCGCGACCATGAACGGCTCGCCCAACGGTGTCAGCGCTGCCAGCAACGTCATCACCGCGAACTACTCGGCGACCTACGGACCGCTGGCACCCGGAGGGACGATCGACCTGCGCTTCCGCGCCACGCTCGGCAGCACGCTCGCTGCCGGCACGATCGTCACCAACACCGGCGTCGTAACGTGGAACACTCCCCCGCAGACAGCAAGTGCCAGCGTCTCGATCACTGTCGGAGGAATCGTCGGTGCGCCCGATCTCGTGTTCACTAAGTCCGGGCCGGCAACAATGAGCCTGGGGCAGTGGGGACAGTTCGGCTTCAACGTGCAGAATACCGGGACGAGCGATGCGTGGAACGTCACGCTCCTTGACCGGCTTCCCAGAGGCGGCACCGGGGGCATGTGCTCCACGACACCCCAGGTACTCAGCGCCCAGGTTTTCCAGGCGGACGGAGTCACGCCGGTTGCGGGTAAGGGGCCTTTGGTTCCAGGCACGGACTTCTCGATCAGCTACGTCGGCGCACCCACCTGCGAGTTGACGCTCACCGTGCTCACTGCCGCGGGCACGATCAGCCCGAATCAGCGTCTGATCATTACCTACCGCACCCAGCTCGACGCCAACAGCCAGAATGGCGCCCAGCTAACGAACGTAGCGGGCGCGGTTCAGTGGTTCAATGCCGACAGCAGCGTCACGACTCGCCAAGCATTCAATCGCACGTTGACCGACGGCACACCGGGCGTCCTCGACTTCCAGGATGCCCACACCGCCACAGTCGTGATCACCACGATCGCTATCACGAAGCAAGTCAGTGTCGTCGGTGGCGGCGCTGCGCAGCCGGGCGGGCAGCTCGACTACCTGGTGCACGTGACCAATGTCTCGACGAACCCGGCCCCCTCGGTCGTGATCACGGACGATCTCAGCACCGCTGGCGCGGGCCGGCTCACATTCGCGAACCCACCGGCGACGATGAATGGCTCCACAACGGGTATCAGCATCGCGGGCTCAGTGCTGACTGCAAACTACTCCTCCGTATACGGTCCGTTGCAGCCCGGGCAATCCATCGACGTGCGATTCCGGGTGCAAATTGCTTCGGGACTTGCCGCCGGCACGACGCTCACGAACACCGCGGTCGTAACGTGGAATAACCCTCCCCAGACGGCGAGCGCCAGCGTCTCGATCGATATCGGAGGAGTCCCCGGTTCCGGCAGCTTGAACGGCACGGCGTGGCTCGACGCAAACTTCAACAAGATAGCTGACTCCGGCGAGCCGCTGCTGCAGGGCTGGACGGTTGGGCTGTATCTCAATGGGGTGGTGGTGCAGGCCGTTCTCACGGATGTCAACGGCGTCTATCGGTTCAGTAGCGTGACGCCGACCGACGGGACGGCAAACCGGTACGAGCTGCGGTTCACCGCGCCTGGCGCGGGGCCGAATACCGCCAAGCTCGGCAAAGCCGACTCGGCCTTTACCAACTGGCTGCAGCGGATCACTAACATCGCGGTGCCCTCCGGCAGCAACATTCAGAATCTGAACCTGCTGATCGGGCCGAATGGCGTGGTCTACAACTCGTTGACGCGCGCTCCGATTGCGGGCGCGACTTTGAAGATGCTACACGGCAGCACGCCGCTGCCGGCAACCTGCTTCGACGACCCGGCTCAACAGGGCCAGATTACTCAGGCGGGCGGCTTTTACCGCTTCGACGTCAACTTCTCGGATCCTGCGTGTCCCGCCGGTGGCAGCTACCTCATCGTGGTGACTGCACCAACGTCGAACTACGTGGCCGGTGAGTCGCTGGTCATCCCGCCGAGTTCGAACGCAGCCACTGCCCCGTTTTCAGTGCTTACCTGTCCGACGGATGCTCTTCCGGTCATCCCGTACTGCGAGTCACAGGCGTCGGAGTTCGCGCCGCCACTCTCCGTGCCCGCGCGTAGCGTTGGGACTCAGTACTACGTGAATCTCACGCTGGACGGCAGCGCAGTGCCCGGCTCGAGCCAGATCTATAACAACCACATTCCGCTCGACCCGCAGCTCGCGGGAGCATTCTCAATCACGAAAACGACGCCATTGGTCAACGTGACTCGCGGGCAGCTCGTCCCATACACCATCACGATCAGCAACGCGATAGGCGCCTCTCTGCAAGGTGAGCAGGTCGTGGATCGCTATCCGGCGGGCTTCCGATACGTGCCTGGATCCGCGCGCCTGGACGGTCAGCCCGCAGAGCCCACGGTGACCGGCCTCCAACTCGCGTGGAATGGCCTCAGCCTCGGCAGCTCCACTCGCACGATCGTCCTGCTGCTCGCCGTTGGGGCCGGTGTTGGCGAAGGCGAGTTCGTCAACCGCGCGCAGGTCATCGACGGTCTCACGGGCAAGCCCCTGTCCGGTGAGGCGACCGCCAGGGTTCGTGTCGTTCCGGATCAGACCTTCGATTGCACGGACGTGTTTGGCAAGGTCTTCAACGACGTCAATCGCAACGGTATGCAGGACAACGGTGAAGAAGGCCTGCCCGGTGTGCGTGTGGTGACAGCAACGGGTCTGGCAGCGACGACGGATCGGTACGGGCGGTTCCACATCACTTGCGCGATCACGCCGAATGAAGACCGCGGCAGCAATTTCGTGCTGAAGCTGGACGACCGGACCCTGCCAAGCGGCTTCCGGATGTCGACTGACCAGGTGCAGATCAAGCGCGCCACGCGCGGCAAGGCCATGAAATTCGATTTCGGTGCGTCAATTCACCGGGTGGTCGCTATCGACCTTTCCGATGCGGCGTTCGACGCGGGTAAGACCGAAATCCGCGTCCAGTGGCGGTCACGCGTCAACTTACTCCTCGAGGAACTGCGCAAAGCGCCGTCCGTGCTGCGTCTCTCCTACGTTGCCGACACGGAGGATGAGGCACTCGTCGAGCGGCGCCTGGAAGCGTTTAAGCGGCAGTTGACCGAAGCGTGGGATGCGAAGAAAGACGGCTATGTACTGGCCGTTGAGCCTGAGGTCTTCTGGCGCCGTGGCGGCCCGCCCAAACGGCTCGACGGGCGTATGCCGGGGAGCAGGTGAACGCTATGAGCAAGCAGCGCCACCTACTGCTGATCGCCGGATTCCTGCTGATGACCGCTCCCGCGGGCGTCAGTCAGGTTAACACCGCCAAGCCCGGCGAGCCGGTAGAGCGGCATCTGTCCAGCGATCAGACCTTTCGTGAATGGTCGCACGACTCGAATTCGACCGATAAAACCAAGCTCATCAAGGTCTGCCGGGCGGAGAACGTTTGCAAGATGCGATACCGGGAAGGCCAGACGCCGCGGACGCGCGTCAGGAAGCTTGTCGCGCCACTGCGGTACGAGGACCAGAACACCCCCATTTCCGATGCCTTCACAAGCCAGGTCCGGCAGGCGCTCGACAACCTGCGGGACAAGCGGGGCGTGACGGTCCGGTTCATCGGCTTCACGGACGACGCGCCGCTGACTGGCCTGGACGAAAGCACTTACGGAAACCAGTTGTCGTTGTCGAAGGCAAGGGCGCACCGCGTCGCATTGGAAATGCAGAAAATCCTAGGATTGCCCGCGTCGGCGATCGAAAGCGATGGTCGCGGGGCCTCCCACCCGCTTGCGTCAAACGAAACGGCCCAGGGACGGGCGCTGAATCGTCGCATCGAGGTGGAATTCTGGTACGACGATCCTCTCCAAGAGTTATCGGACGAGCCGCAACTGTGCCCTGACGATGTCGACGAAACGGTGACCAGGATTTACGATCCCCCCTGGGGCAGCATCCCATCCCTGGAGCTCGAGAACGGCCAGCCGATCATTCCGCCCGGCTACGCAGCAAACCTGCGTCGCGCGCTGACGGACCTTGCGGATCGGACGAACGCGCGACTGCGGTTTATAGGTTACACAAAGAACGAGCGACTCGACCGCCGCACCGCGTCCGTGTATGGCGATGACATCGGGCTTTCCGCGGCGCGGGCTCGCCGGGCAATGGATGCGCTCATGCAGGATCCGTTGTTGTCGGGCGCGCGGTCCGAGCACGAAGGACGCGGCTATGTCCAGTCCGACGACGTCGTGAACGACGGCTTCATGCAGGGCCAAGACTCGTTCGTGCGCGTGCAGGTGGTGTACGACGAACGGTTGCCGTTGGACAACTACGAAGGCGTGGATATTACGCGCCTGACCCAGGAGGTTCGTCCGCAGAGTCCGTACGAGCTGAATGTGATGCGCATTACCGTCGATGGCAAGCCAATCGATGACCCAGGCCGCAGCTCTTCCGACATCCAGCGCTGCACGGACGTCGCGCTCGACAACGCCAAGATCCACTTCCGCTTCGACAATCTGGAGTCGCGGCGGCGGCTCGGCGTCGCGGCGAATCCGGTCGCTGTGGCCGTGAGTAACTCAGGCGGCGGTCCTGCCGAATCGGTCATGCATTTCCGGATGTACAGCAGCTATGCAAGCTTTATCAAGCGTGCTGAAATTCGAATATTCGAGCAGCAGCAGTCGCTCGAAGCCGAGCCGCTCAAGATCATCGCTGTCGACGACACGGGTCTTGCGGATTGGCATCCAACGGCAGAAATTCTTGCCGGCCCGGCACGCGAACTCAAGTACCTGCTGCGCGCCTATGATTCGAAGGGTAATTTCGACGAAACGGACGCGCGGCCGCTGCGGCTGTACCGCGAGCCATCGCCTGGAAACATCGCGGCTTCCGACGGGCCGTCAGCACGCGAGATCCTGGCCGCCTATGGCGAGAACGACCTGGCGCGGCAGCAGATTCCGCTCGGCAGCGGCACGGTAAAGGTACAAGGCAGCGGCATACCGGCCGGCCACACGGTCTGGGTAGCGGGCCGCCAAATTCCGGTCGACGCGCAGGGCAACTTCGCCGCGGAGGAGATCCTTCCGGTCGGCGCGCATAGCGTCGAAGTCGCGGTCCTGGACGATGCGGGCAACGGCTCACTGTATCTTCGCGACCTGGAGTTCAAACGCACGGACCTGTTCTACGTCGGCATTGCCGACTTGACGGTATCGAAGAACAGCGCGAGCGGGCCGGCAAAGCTGCAGGAAGGCGAGAATGATCCACACCCCTACGATTCATCGCTGGATGGCCGGCTGGCGTTTTACTTGAACGGAAATGTGCATCAGAACTGGCGGTTGACGGCGAGTGCGGACACCCGCGAAGGCCCGGTGAAGGACCTGTTCAGCAACTTCCTGGGCAAGTCGCCCGATTCGCTATTCCGGCGCATCGATCCAGCCTATTATTACCCGTCGTTCGGCGACGACGGTGTAGTGCAAGAAATGGCGCCCACCTTGGGCAAGTTCTACGTCAAAGCGAGCAATGGCGAGAATTACGGGATGTGGGGCAATTTCAAGGTCGGCTATTTGGATAACGAGCTAGCGCACGTGGACCGAGGCTTGTACGGAGCTAACGCGCATTACGCGCCCGGACCCACCACCAGCTTCGGCGAGCGACGGCTCACGGTCGATGGATTCGCCGCCCAACCGGGAACGATGGCGAGCTATGAGGAATTCCGCGGAACGGGCGGATCGCTCTATTTCCTGCACCACCAGGACATCCTGACGGGCTCTGAGCGCGTGCGCATCGAAATTCACGACAAGGCCTCCGGCATCGTCACAGGGGTGGTCAACCTGCAACCCAACGTGGACTACGACATCGACTACCTGCAGGGCCGGTTGCTGCTTTCTCAGCCGCTTTCGTCGACCGCTAACGACAACCTGTTAGTGCGCACCAGCGGCTTAAGCGGTGACGAGGCCTACCTGGTGGCGCGTTACGAATATACGCCGGGTTTCGAAAAGCTGGACCAAGTCGCCGTCGGGGGTCAAGCCCATTACTGGTTGAACGACCATGTGCGGCTCGGCTTTACGGCCGATTCCAATGAGGGGGACTCCGCTAGCAACCTCGGCGCCGCAGACCTGACGTTGCGGAAGAGCGCCAATTCCTGGTTCAAGTTGCAGACAGGCCGCAGCACGGGTCTCCTTTCTCCCTCGCTGCAATCCAATGATGGCGGATTCGGGTTTCAGGGTCCTAACGACCAGTCGTTCACCGGCGCGAAAGCGGGCGCCTATCGAGCCGACCTGAGCGTCGGGCTGCGCGATTTCTTCGAGGGCCGCGACGGTCGCTTCACGTTCTATAAGCAGCACCTCGACGCCGGTTATTCGTCGCCAGGACAGGCGACGATTAAGGACACCGAGCAATACGGCGGAACGTTCAGGCTGCCCGTCACGAGCAGCTTGAGTCTCGCAGCCAAGGGCGATCAGAAAATCGAGAGCCAGGGGCTCGAGACTCGGGCGGTCGAATTGGACGTGGCCTACAAGCTAGCCGAAAAATGGACCGTCAGCACCGGCGTGCGCAACGATCTGCGTAAGGACAATTCGCCGGTTGTGCCCCTGACGCAGATACAGGGCGAGCGCACGGACGCGGTCGCGCAGGTGAAGTTCGATTCCAGCGCCTCCTGGAGCGCCTATGGCTTCGGACAGCGCACGGTCGCGGCAAGCGGCGGCCGAGAAGACAATGATCGCATCGGCGTGGGCGGCTCCTATCGCCTGACGAAACGCTTCCGGATCGATGGGGAGGCGTCCGACGGGCACCTCGGGCCGGGTGGAAAGGTCGGCACGAGCTTTCTCGATTCCAAGGGGACCAGTTATTACCTGAACTATTCGCTGGAAAACGAGCGGACAGACAACGGGCTGCTGCTTCGCGGCAGCCAGGGCAACCTGGTCTCGGGCACGAAGGTGCGGCTCTCCGACACTTCCAGTGTCTACGTCGAGGAGCGTTACCAGAATGGCGGATCCCTGAGCGGACTCACTCACACCACCGGAATCAACCTCACGCCAAAAGAACACTGGAATCTCGGCGGCAACGCGGAGGTCGGCAAACTGCGCGACTCACAGACCGGCGCCGAGACCGATCGCAAGGCGGCAGGGATCAACATGGGCTACGGCCTGGCTAGGATGCAGTTCTCGAGCGCGATCGAGTTTCGCCGGGATAACGCGGAACAACCGGACCGGACATATAACGAAATGACTACATTGCTGTTTCGGAACAATTTCAAGTTGCAACTGACGCCCGACTGGCGCTTGATCGGCAAGCTGGACCACTCGGTCAGTGATAGCTCGCTCGGCGAGTTCTATGCCGGCGGCTACACGGAGGCCGTGGTCGGCTACGCGTACCGTCCGGTGAAGAACGACCGATTAAACGCGCTGGTCAAGTACACGTACTTTTATAACCTGCCGACCACAGGTCAGGTGGGATTGCAGAACACCGCGGCCGAGTTCCTTCAGAAGAGCCACATCGCGGCGCTCGATCTGAACTACGACCTCACGGCGAATTGGTCCCTTGGAAGCAAGTACGCGTACCGCATGGGACAGGAAAGTCTGGATCGCGTGCACCCGAATTTCTTCGACAACGCCGGGCAGCTCGCGGTGTTGCGCGTGGACTGGCGGTTCCTCAAGGAATGGGATGGCCTGGCGGAGGTGCGAACGCTTTACCTGCCGGATATAAGTCAACGGCGCCGCGGCGCGCTGGCCGCGATCTATCGTCATATTAGCAAGAACCTGAAGGCCGGCGTCGGCTACAACTTCACCGACTTCTCCGACGACCTGACCGATCTGAAGTACAACCACAAAGGCGTATTTCTCAATATCATCGGGACTATGTGACGCCCGCGCGGCTTCGCTGGGCAATCCGGCCACCGCCACCATGGGCGTTTAAGCGGAAAATTCTCTAAGCGACTTTCCTATTTACAGGTGCGAGTTGAGCCATGACCAGATGCTAGAAATGCGCGCCGCCAAGAATCGAAAACTCGACGTCCAACCTTCTTGGGGCATTGGGTATGAAGGATAGATGCATGGTCTCCAAGATCAGATGTAAAGGAATGGGTCCGCGATCCCCACGCCCCAATGCATCATCACCAGTTGCAAAGGCAGAAATCTGAAGGGGCCAATCGGAATGAAGGACACGAACGTCCAGTGTGCCCTCCCTTGACATCAGTCGATCACTCCGAACATTGTCCACAACAGACGTTTTGACGTGATCCAAGCGAGTCGGCACGGCCATCCACAAACGGCGGACCGTCACGGCCTTGGACGGCGTGATGACTTCCGATCGACGAAGACCGTTCTTTGTCAGTGACCACGTGACCTCGGTCACGAGACCTGGGTCAATGGTATCGCCCGCTTTGGCTCCGACGACGGCCCATCGCTTCCACGCGGCCGTAACACTTTTCCCATCTGAGGACGGACGAATCTCGTCAGCGCCGTCTGCGGCGGCGATGGTCGTTCCGTCTTCCATCTCCAGAAATGGAACCAGGCACGGGTAGACCTTCTCCACGGGCACAACGAAACCAAACAGGCCGTGCGGAGCCGGCTCGTAGTCGGATGTCGCAGCGCGTGGCCCGGTTACGAACGGCAAAGCAAAATTCAGTTCATTTTGACGAACTACCCACACGCCAAACTTTCGTCCGGAATCGCTGTGGAAATAGACGAAGCGCGCAACATCGCCGAGACTCGGCCGCGGAGAAAAGCTGGTGATATTTTGCTTCGCAAGCACATCCATAAATTCCTTATGGGCGTCAATAACCTTTGCAAGGAACGTGGTGGTTTGCTGCCACTCGCGCTCCCTGGTGATGTAACTGTAATCTCCGCGGCCAAACGCGAAGACCGAGAGAAGATAAGTTTCGTCCTTGAAATCATTGCGCAGCCAGCGCCAGGCAGCGTAATACGCCGAAGCAATCTGCGGGAGCGGCGCTGGGCGAAACTCCGGATATTTTCCGACGAATGCGGCGATTTCCAAGGTATCCATATAACTGATCGCCCCAAGGCTGCGTCCCCAGGAATATCCGTAGCCGTCCGGCGATAACAAATCCCACCACAGCTTCATCTGTTCCTTAAGTGATGGCGCGAGACCCTTCATGAGATCGTCACGTCCCGCGAGGTCCGCGGCGTCATAGAGAGCTCTGGCGTACTCATTGGAATATCGATCGTAACGGCCGGTCGGCAGCGCATCGTCAGCAAAGAGTGCTCCGCCGGTGAATTGCGACGCCGCGCGATTCAGCAGGTCATCCAGAAAGGCGCGATCCTTGTTGAGGCCGAGTTCGTAGTCAATCGCCGCAATGCGTGCAGCAACACCAAAATAATTCTCGGGGAGATGGATCAGCTTGTGATTTTTTGCATCATAAAATCGGCCAGGGTCAAGCAAGGCGAGATACGCTTCCCTCTCTTCGGAAGACAACCCCTGCCACAATGCGTTGTGCTTTAGGTCGGCCCCAAAACTTTCGAGAGCCATCGCGGCATAAAGTTGGGCCCAGGTTTTTCCCCCGTGGCTCAGTTCGATTTGCGCCATCTTGCCTATCATTTGCGGGACGTCATGCCCCGCAATCGTCTTGGCTCCCGCAAACTCCGAATAAGCGCCGAGCGTTCGCATGAACGTTCCCCAGGAAAATTCTCCGGTCGTTAGTGCGCCTACAACGCGGTCCGGGGGCGGGTCGAGAGTCCTGATATCGGAAACATGGGCGGTCAATTCCTTCTCAAGAAAATCGCGGATTTGCCGATCGAGTTCCACAGTCTGGATTTGCGACTCGCCACCCCGCATTTGTGCGAACGAATCGCAATTCAGAAAGAAAAGACCGACGAGAACCAATCCGGGCGTTCTTACAGTGTGGGCTCTTGTTTTTCGCATCGTGTAAGCGATCCATTGCTAGTGAACGGGTTCACCCGCTTGCTCAAAGCAATATGCTAAGCAGACGCCGCAACAATATCCTCTCAACGGATGTAGTCTTCCCTGCACGGCGTGAAAACATCGATTACGCGAGAATCTTCGATTGCGGATGCGCAGTGTTCCACACCGCCGCGCACAACGAAGCTGTCACCCGTTCGGATCTCGGCCGTTTTTCCCTGACAGGTAATCTTGAGGTGCCCGTCGACGACATAAACGATTTGCTCGTGCGGGTGGCTGTGCACTGTTCCTACCCAACCCTTCACCATTTCATGCTCTGCAAGGAACAGTTTGTCGTTGTAGGCGAGCACGCGGCGTTTCAACCCGTTTTCGGGCGCTGACTCCTTGCCATTTTCGTGAGTTACCACGACGAAGTCAGGAAAAGTCTTTGATTGCGCGTTCATCTACATTCTCCAATTCATCCGGCCTGCTCAAACACTGCGGGAGCCCTCTTTTTGTCGGTTCCAATTTGTGCACGCTTTCCTCAACGTGCCAACCAGCCTCCGTCCACGGCAAGAATGTGTCCGTGCACATAGTCGCTGGCGGATGAGCATAGGAATATTGCCGCACCTGCGATGTCCTGAGGGGTGCCCCATCTCGCTGCGGGAATCCTCTCGAGAATTTGGCGGCTGCGGGTCGGATCGCTTCTTAGCGCTGCGGTATTGTCCGTCGCCATATACCCAGGGGCAATCGCGTTGACGTTGATCCCTTTGGCAGCCCATTCGTTTGCCAGCGCCTTCGTTAGCTGCGCGACCCCGCCCTTCGCCGCTGCATAAGCTGGAACAAAAATTCCTCCCTGGAAGGAGAGCAGCGAAGCAATGTTCAATATCTTGCCGCGCGTGCCATTCTGTAACATGTGCCGCGCGGCAAGCTGCGACAGATGGAACACTGCCGTCAGGTTCACGGCAATCAATTCATCCCAGAACTCGGTGGGATATTCCGCGGCGGGAGCCCTTCGAATCACTCCGGCATTGTTCACAAGAATGTCGATGGAACCAAACTCCGCGACTGTTTTTTCGATAAGACCGAGGTACACCTTCGAATCCGCCAAATCTCCGGAAACGTAGAAGGTCTTATGGCCCGCGGTACGAATTTCGTCGCACGCAGGACCCGGTTTCGCATCCCGCCCGTGGCAACCTACGTTTGCGCCAGCCTTTGCCAAGGCCACGGCAATGACAGCACCCAGCCCTTTGTGCGAACCCGTCACTAGTGCATTGTTACCGTTCAATTGGAAGGCTTCGAGGCTCATCGATCCATTCTTCTCGGATTCGCGAGGGAATTAAGCTCGTTTACTTGCGGCCTACTTCCAATCCAGACCCACCTTGTTGAAACCCCGGCTGAACATTAACGACGCCAAACTGCCGGTCCTCAACCTCGCGATGCGCGGCCATCGCCCAAAGGAATGCGATTCGGTGGCCAGGAACGGAGACGTTCGGGTGGTACCCGCTCGGCATCAACACCGCGTCGCCGTCGCGCACCGCGGTGATCAGTTCCGGATACTCGGTGTCGTTGTAAACCAGCTGAATTCCATAGGCCGGCTCCGGCATGTCAAAGTACACATAAATCTCCTCCAGCATCTTTGCGTGTTCATGCGGAGGCCAACTGGTCCAGTTGCCGGGATCTGAATAAGTGAAGCCCGCTACAAGCCGGCCTGCCTCCACGTTCTTCGCGATGAGCATGTTCAATTCGCGAGATGAGCCTGCGCCACCCGTCACGAACTTGAGGCCGGGATCTTTTTCGACGTCGGCATACCGAACCGCTTTCAATGGGTACTTCCCGCTGACTTCCGCGGAGAATTCAGCGAAGTCCACGGAATTGCTCGTTGAGATTTCAATCCATGAATCGCGTGGAACATAAACCGCATCGAATTTCCCGAGTTCAGATTCCTGGCCCGCTGCTTTCACAGTAGCCTTCCCGGCCAAACAAATCAGCCCGGTTTCACGCTCGCTATTGGAAAACGATACGGAAGGTACGGACGAGTTCAGAATGATGCGGCCGTAGGACAGGTGGCGCATCGTGCTGTTCTGCGGGGTCACAGCGATGTGACGTCCTGTTTGCGCATTCGTCTTTCTAAAGATCATTTTTTCGGGGGCGACCTGCGTTTGCGTGCTCATGGAGTACTCCTTTGCGCGTTGTTCCAGCCTCAAGCTGAGTTCGGTTGCTACTCAGAGAGCTAAACCTGAATTGCGGACGCTATCCGCTCAGAAAGGCAAGAGTGCGGCCGCCAGGATGCGTGTTCGGAGCGGAAATCAAATTTCCGCTCCGGCCCGTTTCCCTCAGAAGTTGAATTTCAATCCAAACTGCACGTTGCGCGGATTGCTGGCGCTTCCAAAGCTTCCGAAGTTGCCGGAGCCGACCGTCAAGGACGCGTTGCCCAAGCTGCCCAGCGAATAGTTCGCCCGGTTGAAAATATTGAAAAAGTCGGACTCGAACGTCAGGCCCATGTTCTCTCTGGGCAATTTGAAGTATTTGCGCAACGAAAGATCCGTCACGAAAACGTAGGGGCCGGTAAAGCCGCCAACGCTGTCTGTTCCCGGGCTCGTGGCCGACGGGTTAGCGAAGGCTGCGGGGTTGAACCATTGACCTGGGACCGTCGGGGCAAGCGACACGCCCACAACACGATTGGCGCGCCGCCCATTCACAGTCGTGTTGGCGAGAGGGGCATTCGCTAGAATCGTTATGGGGGGACCAGACTGAACGCGGGTTATGCCGCTAATCTGCCAGCCGCCAAGCGCATTGCCGACGAATCCGCCCCGGCGCCGGAACAACGGGGAATCGTAGAAATACGTTGTGGCGAAGACGTGCCTGCGATCAAAATCTGCCACGCCGTAGTTGTACCTTCGATCGCGCCAATTATCGGGGTTTGCACCAAGGGCGCTGGAGTCGGCCAGCGTCTTCGACCAGGTGTAACTAACCGTGGCCATGAAGTCGCCTTTTCGCTTTGTCGCATAAACCTGCAGCGCGTTGTAATTGGCGGTGCTATCGCTAAGGTACATCCGAATCGAGGTATATCCCTGGTAAGGACGCAACCGGTTGAGAGGCAAAGGCGCGGCAAGCGCCGCGTTGGCCTGAAGCTGCGCGAACGTCGGCAGATTGATGTCCGGCTGGCGCAGGATATGCCGCTGCTCGTTGCCTACGTAAGACACTTCCATGAGGACGCCCCATGGCATCTCGCGCTGCACGCCCAAGCTGTAATTGGTCGTTCGCGCAAGCGTCAAGTTAGGATCAATAGCGCTGACCCCCAAGAGAGACGCTGCCCCAGCGGCGCCACCGGAAGGGTTGGATATGTTGCCGTTCTGAAATGTCGAGGATTGAATAAACGGCGGAATGTTGAGCTGAGAGAAAATAATATTGCCCTCGGGTTTGTCGTAAAAAAGACCCATGCCGCCGCGGATAGCCGTGCGGTTGTCGCTGAACGGCGAATAGGAAAAACCGAGGCGTGGTCCGAACAAGTTCTCTGCATTGTAGAAACCACGAGGCGCACCTGCAGGCACGGCCAGGACGGCGGGACTATTCCCATTGGGCACACGGACAAGTTGGTCAGCCGGTACACCGTTGCCCGCGCGAACCAATCCATTGAGGCGATTGCCCCCTTTCGTGGTGTCAATCGCGGTGCCGCTGGTGTTAAGCGTTACGGCCTGTGCAAAACCGAACTTGCTGGCATCAAAGCTGACTATGTTATTCGCCTGTGTGTAGGTCGGTCCATCGTTCTGCCACCTAAGGCCAAACTCGAAGCTCAACTTGCGCGTAACTTTCCAGGAATCGTAAACATAGGCTTCAATGTCCGTGAACCGGAAATGCCCGATGGGGTCATCCGACGCCTCGGTATACGATAGAAAGTTTCCAAGCAGCGAATCCGCAAAGGCCGTACCAGTGGTGTTTGTGTTCGCCGCGCTGTTGCTAAATGCAACCTGACCGTTGTATCTGGACCGGCCGTTTTGATCCTTGCGGTTGCGGACCACCAGGACTCCCGCCTTGAATGTATGAGAACCCCTCTGCCAGGTGATGTCGTCCGCCGGAGCGATATCTACGGTAGGCGATAGCAGTGAGAAGTCGGGACCTTGCGTACCCGAGATGGCGGGCATGATGCCCCCTCCGGACGTGAAGCTGAGGTCCGGAATCCCATCGGGGAATCGTCCTCCCGGAAACAGCTGCGGGAAGGCAAAACCGTAGGTGCCCCGTTGCCAGTTGACGCCTGCTGGAGGAATTCGCTGACCGTTCCAGGAGGCGTTAATCTTGGCCTGGTTTACAATTCGTGGCGTAATGAGCCAAGTCTCGCCGAGTTGAATGCCATACCCTGGGCGAAGCCGATGAGTTGGCGTTGTCGGCAAAACTCCGCCGTCAACAAAGGTCCCAAAGCCATCCACCAGGTCAAAGTTGTCGTGCAAATATCGCCCGTAGAGACTGTGCTTGTTGTTGAGGCGATAATCCAGACGAACGAGATCCTGCCTCCAGTTGAACGGATTGTTCGGCTGGAAGGTTGCGATGAGGGCAATCGGATTCGCCGACCCCGCAGGAAACGGGGCGAGCCCGCTGGCTAGTGCCGTCATCGTGCTGTAGATCTTGGCAATCGCTTTGCCGTCGGTTGTAAGCGGCGTGTTGGGATCGAGATCGAGGCGGTTGCCGGGAATAGGTGTAGTGGGCTTGCCCGGTTCGTGGAGTTGCACCGGAGTCGGCAAGGCCAGTAGCGCGCTGAAATCGCCGGTCAGCTCTGCTGCTGTGGGAACAGTTCTTGATTGCGGCGTTGCGGTAAGGCGTATCCTCTTCCATTCCTCACCAGCGAAGAAAAACAGTTTGCCCCGTTTGATGGGGCCGCCGACGTCCCAGCCGAAGTCGTTGAACCGCAGAGGCGTTTTGAGCGCGCCGGGGGCTGGGTTTTTCGCATCGAGTTTTTCATTGCGGATAAATTCAAAAACCGTTCCATGGTAAGCGTCGCCCCCGCTGCGCGTCACCACGTTAATCGAGGCGCCGGAGTTTCGCCCATATTCCGACGAAAAGTTTGACGACTTAATGGCGACTTCGCGAATGAAATCGATGCCTACGTTGTTGACTTGGCTGGCATTCGAGCCGGAATCCATATTGAAACCGCCGTCAACCGAGAGTGCGTTCGAATCGGGACGGTTGCCGTTGACCGACTGATTGTTGATGGCCAGGCTGGTGGTCAAGCTGAGTTGGTCGTCAACGGTGAGAGCCGCGCCGGGAGTAAGAGAGAGCAGTTGCATGTAGTTCCGCGCGTTCAAGGCGACGGTCTGTACTTGGTTCGAATCGATAACTCGCGCCAGTTCGCCTGACGTGGTATTGATCGTCTCTGCCGTCGCGGCTACTTCAACCTGTTGCGAGATCGCACCGACCACAAGACTCAAGTCCACGCTCATGCGAGCGCCGGCTACCAAGTCGTTCCCCGTCTTTTTGATGGTCTTAAATCCGGATTGCTCGGCAGTGACACTGTATACGCCGACAGGCAGATCGGTCGCCACATAGTACCCGTTGGAATCCGTGGTCGCCTGCCTTTGGAGCTTCGTCTCTTCATTGACGATGGTGATCTTTACTCCGGCAACCGCACCGCCTTGCGCATCTGTGACCGTTCCAGAGATACGCCCGAAGATGCTCTGGGCCGCCGTCCTATCGACAACCAAGGCCGTCAACAAGACTGCGAACATAAGCACGGCCGTCTTTAATACAAACGCAAGAAACTCACCGCTCCACACAACGTGGTTTGATTCGGACAGTTTCATTTTCACGAGAACACCCCCTTCGAAAAATAGAAAATTCGTCTTCCCCCTATTCCCCCTGACGGGCCTCCGGTTTATTCCCACCCCGTCTCAGTCTGGCCGCCAGAGGAAAATCTCGGCAGTTCTCTGACGCAACGCCGCGCGTACTGCATTGCGAGACACCGTCTCAGCCGCTTTCCAGCTCTGAAAAAAAGCCCGGCTTCCGCCGGGCGCCGTTAGCAGATCAGCCTACCCCGCCGCCCTGCGCGCAACTTCTACTGGCGCACCGTGGTACCCCAACTCCGCGGATAGCTCGTTCGCGGCGCGCATCACTGCCTGGCCGATCTCCGGAACTCGTTCCTTAGTCATGCGGAACGCCGGCCCCGAAACACTCATAGCCGCAAACAGTTTTCCCGAATGGCCACGTACTGCTGCGCCGACGCAACGAAGCCCTTCCTCCTTCTCTTCGTCATCAATGGCGAAGCCCCGCGCCCGCACCGTCTTTAATTCGGCTTTCAGCGCACTCGCCGTAGCGATCGTATTGGCGGTCACCGGCTTTAGCCCCCAGCGGCGGATAATCTTGTTCACGTCCGCCTCAGGAAGTTCCGCCAGCATAGCCTTGCCGACTGCCGTGCAATAGGCTGGAGCTCGGCTCCCCACCGTGCAGGCCGTGCGCACGCTTTGCTGGGACTCGACTTTCTCCACGTAAAAAACCTGCCCGTCGTCCAGAATGCAAAAGAATACCGTCTCACCAAATCTATCTTGCAAGCGGTCGAGATAAGGCCGCGCGCGGCCTCGAAGGTCGAGCCCATCGATCGCTCGGGATCCCAATTCGTACAGTCTCAGCCCCAAACGATATCGTCCCGTTTCCAGGTTCTTGACTACCAGCCGGTGCTGTTCCAGCACCATCATCAGCCGATGTACGGTGCTCTTGTGAAGCTTCAGGGCAGGGCACAGTTCCGCGAGGCTGCAATCGCTCGAGCTGTTTGCCAATATCGCCAGGGCCGCCAGGGCCCGGTCAAGAACCTGCACTTTGTAGGGCGAATCCGCTGTCTTAGATTGTGGCACGCGTGCCATAATATGGTATGAGCTGCGCTTGTCAAGCAAAAAATGGCTCAGAATACGCCCTTTTGTCGGAGGTGCTGTTGCCGCGCTCGCAGGAGATCCTGGGATATTAGAGCGGTCTGGACAGCTTGTGAGCTCCTGAGCGACCGCGGCGCTCGACCCAGGACGGTCCAGCATGGCATGCTCCGTTGACTGAGTCCCACGAAGCGAGAACTGTCCAGCTGTGGTCTGCGCATCGAGTAGCGACTCACAAAATGCCTCACGGATGGCAAAAGACACCCACGACGGTACCCGTACCGGCATGGCCTGGATTCGGTGCGTAGCCCGGATCGGTCTTCACCACCACGATGCTCTTGGCGTCTCCTGAGATCGTCGAGCCCGACTTCACTACTTTGCTGGACACCAGCACACCCATGTACGTGGGCACAGTTGCAGGTGGATTTGAGCTCGCCCCCGGCGGTGTTGTCCAGGTGATCCCGCACTTTGGCGGTTCGGACGAAAGCGCGGCGGCAAAGCCTTTGAAGCTCGCCGGGGCCGCTCCGCCACTCAGCTTGTTGAGCTTGGACCACTTTGCACCCCAGAAGGTAACGTTGGCGCCCATCTGTGCGCTTTGGTCGCCGATTACGAAAGCACCGCGGGCAAGGAATGCGAACACGACAGTTGTTCCACCGGCCGATGCGGGCCGATAACAAGTGTCGCCGGCAAAGCTACTCGTCACAACGCCTGGCCCCAGCGGCTGTGCCACCGGGCTGATTGTGCAGGCCGCAATGCCGCTCGCGTTGGTAACGCCACTGCAGGATTGTGCACTGCCGCCAGAACCGAGGGTGAGAACCACGGTCCGGCCGGCAATAGGCGTTGTGTTGTCCTCGAGTAGCACGCCTGACATGGTGGCCGTACCACCGTTGGCAATGACCGTGTCGCCAGTGTAAGTGAGTGTGGTTTCCTCGAGATTCACCGTGAAGGGCTTTTCCGCAGCTGAGTCGATAACAAATAAACTATTACTCACTTAGTAATACAACAACACTACTAGAGATCTCAAGCCGAATAGGGCTGGCGACTCGGCAGGATGTGAACGTGATCACCTACCGCGCGGGTGAGGAATTTCTCGTTTCTAAGAATCCGTGATCCGCTCCGCCTACTTGAATCTTTGCCCTGTGGTCTACACAAACGAATGTGTCAGAGTTGTGCCTCCGCAAACTTCATCGCAGTTCCTGTGCGCGTCCGGTCCGTACAGATTCCCGCGCCGCATCCAGGATCTCTAGCACCTGCACGTTTAACCTCGTCGAAAGCGGATCTTCGATGGGCATATCGCGGCGGATGCAATCCACAAAATACGCCACCGGATTGCTCGTCGCTCCCTGCGGAGCATTGAGAGCAACCGGCTCGCCCTCTAATCCCGATTTCCCAAGATCTTCGCTGGGCCGGTAGAACAAAGTGTTCCGGGTCGCGAGCAAGCTCCCCTTGGGGCCAAAGACCTGTACTTGCCCCATGCTGTGCGGCCAATCCCAGGAAGCCTCAACGATCACGGTGGCGTCCGGATATTCGAGAAGAATTGTTGCGTCGTCGTCCACTTTGTTGTGTTGTGAAACCTTCAACTTTTGAGCGATCGCTTGCACGCCTATTGGCCTGCCCTTCAGCCACAACGCCCACTCCGCCCCGTAGCATCCGAAATCCATGATTGCGCCGCCGCCATTTTTGACGGGATCGTAAAGCCAGTTCGCGAAGTACTCTGACACGCCAATCTCCCTGGGGCCCGCGTGCCCGTATTGCACGATGATTTTCTGTACCGCGCCAACCTGCCCGTTTTTCACGCGGTGGAAAAGCTCATGACTCGGCGCCACCCAGGCGTTCCAGTAGTTCACCATGAGCTTGATTCCTACCTGATTAGCCAGCTTCTCCATCTCGCGAGCGTCAGCCGCGTTCGTCGCCATCGGCTTCTCGACGGAATAATGAATGTGCCGCTTGGCGCACTCGCGCAGAATCTCGAGGTGCTGGTCGTTTGAGGTGGTGACGATGACGGCGTCCGGCTTGACTTCGTCCAACATGGGAACGTACGCGGAATAAAACTTCACGCTGCCTTGCACCCGCGACTTCGCTTCCTTCACGAGTGCGGGCTGAGGCTCCGCGATCGCCACGAGTTCCGCGTCGGGTTCAGCTTCCAGGTACTTCAGCAATCCCCAAACGTGATCGTGGTCGAGCCCCACAATGGCAATGCGTGTCTTGCTCTCAGGAGGACTCGGCATCGCACCGGCGGCTTCAGTGGCCAGAACATGCAAGGCCATTAGAAAAATCGCGGAAAACGCGAATTGTCGCGCCAGCATCCTTGCTCGCATGGCAAAGCTCCTATCTCACCGCAAAAAGCAGACATTTGACGCGCTATGCAGTTTCGGAACGCAGCTTGGGATTGTCAAGCCACTCGCATGTCCTCTGCGCAGCCTTCCGTATCCTATTGATAGATGGAATCTTATTACGAGACATTCCCCGAATGAGCATGCGAATGGTTGGCCGCCGACGCTTGCCAGATGACATCGCTGCTTCTAAATTCTCTTGGAAGTTGAGGAAAGATCCCGGCCTCCTAATTCGCCACCCGGCGCGAAATCCGGTTCATGTCCGTCTGCAAAGCAGCAGATGCTTTCTGTGCAAATAGCTGAAAACCGCGCTTGGCCGCTTCCTTTTGTAAGGCGTCAAGATCGCTGCGGCCTGCGCTTGAATGGGCGTTTCGCAGTTCAATCTCGCCCTTTGCCAAGCGGGCCTCCAGCGTGACTGCCTGGAAGCCCGTCGTGGTCGCATCAGCGATCACCTTATCGAGCCGCTGTAGACCCTCCTTAGTTTCCGAGGAATCTCCGGATGCTGCACGAACCCGAGCAGCCGTCAACGTGGCTGATAACTCCAATTCACGGTTGTGCGTCTCGGTCGCAACGCCCACAACCTGGTCGACAATCTTGCGGGCGTCAGCGATGTGGCCGCTAACCAGCAACGTCTTGGCCAGGAGCAGACTCGCGGCGGCCTCGTCGCTCGTTCCCTTCGTCTTTGCAAAGACCTCCGCTGCGCGCCGGGCCGAGAGTGTCGACTCCTCACTCTTCCCTTCATCAAGGAAGAGTTCGGCCATATTCAGGTCAACGTGTGCAACTTCGGTCTGGTCACCAATCTCCTCGAAAATGGTTCTAGCTTCCGTTTCCTCTGCGAGCGCTTGGGCCAGTTCCCCCTGGAGCCGGTGCGCCCGGGCTTTACCGGCCAAGGCTCCGGCTTGCCTGCCTCGATTGCCAATCCTTCCGCAGATTTCGAAAGAGCTCTCAAACATCTGCATTGCTTCCTGATGCTTGCCGAGGGCCAGGAATACATCACCAAGACCGTTTTTTGCCAGAGCCTCACCGTTTTGATCGCCAACCTCATGATAAATTGCCAGAGCCGCCTCATACCCGCGGCGAGCTCCATCGAGATCCCCAAGGTAAACAAGGATATCCCCAATGTTGTCATTCTCGGCGGCAAGGCCAGTACGATTCCCAATCTGGCGGTAAAGCGTCAAAACCTCTTCATAGGCCTTTTTCGCACCCAGGTAATTTCCCTGATTCTTGAGAGCGATGGCGCCCAGTGTCGTCGCTTCCGCGACCCCGCTGCGGTTATTCGCCGCCACATAGAGTTGTTTCGCTTCGCGCACCGCGGCCTCGACTTCAGGAAACCTGCCGAGGTTTTCAAACAACCACGCTTGATCGAGGCGCGCCTTTGCCAGCAGCAAAGATGCCCCGGCCGCTTGAGCCTTTTCTGCGGCCCTCGCGAGCGCGGCTTCGGATCTCTTTGTGTCTCCTAAAGATCGGGCTGCATCCTGTTCCGCCAAATCGATTCGAGGGTCGTCCCGGAGAGGCACAGGCAGCTCGCGCAATGCCGCGATAGTTGTCAGGGTATCCTTCCACTTATTCGCCCGGTATTCGGCATTGGCGAGGGCGAGCCCATAATCAAGATTATCCGGGAAAAACTCGAAGAGCGCCCGGTAGATTTCGGCGGCTTTGTCCCAGTCGCGGCAAGTCTCGCGATAACGTCCTTCGACCAGGAGGCGCTCGGCGCGAGACAAGTTGGAAGATAAATCGAAGGCCTTTTTCGCCTCGGCCCTGGCGTCTTCGTCATAGCCAAGTTGCGCCCAAGCCTTGGCTAGGGCCGCATGTGACAGCGCGTAACCGGGTTCGACCGCAATGGCGCTCTGCAAAAGCTGACTTGCCTTGAGGGCATCAAAGGCACGCAACCGGACGAGTCCCTCGGAGTAGAGTTTTGCGGTTTCACTCTTCGAAGGCAGCGCAATCGCCACCTCTGCCGCTTCTTCCCTGGTCACTGCGCGCACGCCCAATTTTGCGCGCAGATGCTGGCCCGCGCGGGAAACAAGATCCAGCAGATGATTCTCCGTTCCGGTCTCGGAAAAAGCACCGACGGTTTCGCCGTTTCGCGTGTTCTGCAACCGCACATCAAGACGGATTTGCATGTCGGACTTCGCGCCCAACATCGCATAGGAACCCACGACAACAAAATCGGTCCCAAGATTCTTGCGAATCCGCATCAAGCTGTCCGCGCTAAGAGTGTCCACATCGGTTAGGGAAAGCTCCGTCTTCATTCGTGCGACACTCTCCGCGGGTATCGTGCGCACTTGCTCCCCAGCTGTGAGTTCCGTCATGAGCCAGTCGGAAAACGCAGTGGATAGCCATCCATCCTGTGCCTCGCCGGAAAGATTCTTGAATCCCAAGACCGCCACGGACTGCCGCAAATTGTTGACGTTTGCCAATCCTGCCGGACCGGAGGAGGCCTGAATTCTTGTGTAGGTAAACGCGGCGAAAATCAAGAATGCCAAAGCGGCAGCCAAAAGCGCCGTGCGCCGCTGGCCGGACCGCGTATGCAAATCCAGGGATGTCAGAAAACGTTGGAAGCGGCCGCGCTTTTCTTCTTCCCCGGAAACAATTCTTGCGTGGCCAACACCGTACGGGCCGTCCGAAAATGTCGCTGCTTTCGTTCCTTCATGATGATCGTATACGGGAGCCAAAAAGCGGTACCCATGGCGCGGTATTGTTTCGACGTAGCGCGGACTCTCCGCCGAATCTCCAAGAGCGGACCGCAGCTTGGTCATCGCTTTGTTAAGGCTGCGGTCGAAATCAACAAAGGTGTGAGCTGGCCAGAGTTTTTGCCGCAGTTCGTCGCGCGTCACCACCTGTCCGGAATGGTCCAGGAGCAGGCAGAGAATCTGGAAAGGTTGTTCTTGCAGCTTGATCCGAACGCCGCGCTTGCGAAGCTCGGCGGCCCGAAGGTCCAGCTCGAAAACCCCAAAGCCGCGAGTTTGCGTGCGACTCTCCGTGGTTTGCATCGCCGAACACCCCTAATTTAGGCAGCAGGGTAGCACGCACATTTCGCAGGTTCAATACCCCCTTTGTACCCCCTTTGGCCATACCTCCTTCGGCCTTCCTCCCAAACCACCGGGGATTGCGGCGAGATGGGAAGAGCGGCTCGTTCGAACACCAACGTCGATTATCCCGGCTCAGCGTCCGCTGAACGGTGGAATTCTTGGAGAACGCTTTCCGTCGGTGTAAAATTCCATTCATGTCACGGCTCCATTTTTCCCTTTTCACCCGTCCCCGTCTCGCCGGAAAAACGCTGCTGATTTTTCAACTCCTCTTCGGCACTATCGTTTTTCCTCCGGCAATTCACGCTCAGTCAAGTTCGGCCAGTGCCGACGAGCGGGTGCAGGAACTATACGTGCAAGCAAAAACCGCCGAAGCGCGTGGTGACCTTGCCGGTGCCGTGACGAGTTACGAATCGCTGCTGCAAATTGCGCCACGGCTCGCTCCTGCCTACAACAATCTCGGGTCACTCTATCTCCGTCAGCACGAATACAAGAAGGCCGCAGCAACGTTGGAGAAAGGGCTGAAGATCGATCCCAAAATGTCCTCGGCGTCGGCGCTGCTCGGGATCGCGCTTTACGAGCTAGGTGACTACGCCGCAGCTGGCCGGAGTCTTCAATCTGCCCTGCGCGCAAATCCCAAAGACAACAACGCCGAACTGTTTCTGGCAAATGACTTGATCAAGCTCGGGGAATTCGAGCGCGCGGCGGACCACTTGCGGCAGCTTTCGCAGCGCCAGCCGGAGAATCAGGAAGTTTGGTATTTGTTGGGCAAGGTGCACATGAAACTGTCTGAGGAGGCGCTGACGAAGCTGAATGCGTTGGATGCCAATTCTGTTTGGGTCCACGAAATTTCCGGCGAAGTGATGGAAAGCATGAAAAATTACGATGGCGCGCTGCTCGAATACAAAAAAGCGGTGCAGGTCGCACCGCAGCAAGCGGGGACACACTACCACTTGGGGAATGCGTACTGGTCGCTGAATATGTGGGACGCGGCGACGGAGCAGTTCCGTGCCGAGCTTGCGAACGATCCTTCGAATTGCATGGCGCAATGGAAGATTGGAAACATCATTCTGGAGAAGCATGGAGATTCCAACGAAGCGTTGACGGAAGTAAAGAAAGCGCTGGATGCGTGCCCGGACCTAATGGGTGCGCGCGTGGACCGAGCGCGGGTCTTGCTCAAGCTGGAGCAGCCAGCGGAAGCGGTGAAAGATTTGGAGGCAGCCATTAAGGCCGATCCAGCGGAGCCGTCGATGCACTTCCTGCTGGCGCAAGCGTACCGCTCGCTTGGTCGGACGCAGGAAGCGCAAGCAGAAATGAAGGTGTTCAGCAAATTGGAAGAAAGTGCTCGCGCGAAAACGGCGGAGCGAGCTAAAGAAGTACTGCAAGAAAAAAGCAAAGAGCCGTAGCTCATTGGCGAGGGGTCTCCGGTGTGGAGTGGGTGCCGGTGAGGGCGGCACAGCGGTCGTATTCGGCTTTGGCTTTTTCGGGGAGTCCCTGCTTGCGGTAGACGGGGGCCATCATGCAATGCAGATTCGGTATTTGCGGCGAGAGCTCGATGGCCTTTTCTAATTCCACCTGCGCTTTAGGAAATTCTTCTGTGCGTGCATAGGCCTTGCCGAGAAGTTCATGCGTGCGCGAATCGCGCGGAGCGATCTCCACTGCCTGTAGAAGCACTGGGACGGCGTCCTGCGGGCGATTTTCATCGATGAGAAGACTACCGAGGTCTATATAAGGACCGGGATTTTTCACGAGCAAATGCGCTTGCCAGGCAATGGCCTGTTCATAGGCGGCAGTTGCTTCTTCGTTGCGGGCTAACCCAGCAAAAGACAAGCCGAGATTGTCCTCTGCTTTTACATTTTGGGGATCGAGCTTCAGACACTTTTGGAACGCGCTAACGGCTTCAGCGAAACGGTTTTCGTTGTACTTGGTGCGGCCTAGGTAGTACCAGCCGTCGGAATCGTTAGGGGCCCACTCCAGCATTTTCGTCAACCATTTGTCGGCGTCGGGATAGTCCACCAACAAAACATAATCAAGCGCGACGGTTTTCAGGTCATCGACGGAGGGAACGTGGAATCTGGCGCCGGCAGTGAATTCCGCGAGCGAGGCTTTGGCCATCTCTTGGGCAGCCATTAAGTCGGGCGTTAGCGAGGGATTTGAGCCCATAGTTCGCGCGCTTCTCATCGGACCATGGGCCTGGGACTGGAACTGAGCCTCCAGCATAGCGTGCGCCTGGATCTCGCGGAAAAGAATGTGCCCGAGCAGGAAATGACCATCGGCTGAGTCCGGATGATCCTTGAGGTACTGGCGGACGGCGCCGTCGGCTTCGCTGAACTTGTTCTGCTGGAAAAGGGACCTTGCGTCGGAAAGGAGGTCTCCGGCTTGGGCCGCGAATTGGGCCAAAACTGCCCACGGGGATATTCCGCACATTACGAGAGCGAGAATGAAAGGGACCAGGATGCGAGCGGCGAATCGGTCACGGCACATCAGGACCTCCGCTTCGACAGTTTGAAGTTGATACGCTGCGAACCGGTGTCAACCGAATCGTAGAACGGCGTCAGAGGGCGGAGCCCTGGTTATCTACCATTTTTTGCGGCTCGAAACTGACGCGCAAGTTGGTACCTTCGAGCTTGCAGTTGAACTCGACACTCTTTTCTTCGCTGCCAACTGTCGGTTCGCCGGAGGCAGTTTTCCTGGGGAAAAAGAAGACGGTGGCCGCGATCTGGCCTTTTTCATCGCGCTCGTAAACGACGTGGCTCGGCGCGATTTTCTGCTTGGATTTTTTGGGTTCCAGGAAAGAGTTGGCCTCGAAGAACTTTTCGTCGTGGCGAACGAAGGGAGCCATGTCCTCGGACTGTATGACGACCTGATACTCCTCCTGCGGCTGGTTTGCGTACTTATCGACATCCATGTCTGCCTTTCCTCCGTGGAGGACCGCCCTGCGCGCCGTGGCAGCCCGCATCACTCGAGAAGATGCCCAATAGACATCATATGTCGATTCGCCGCCTGCATCGTTCGCGCCCCCACGTCCCTGGGCGCCAGGCATGCCTCTGCCGCCACTGGGGAGCTGTGGATTCTGGGCATCCTTTTGCGAAACCGCGCTCCAAGTGCGAGTGATGGTGGTTTTGCGCGCCCACGGGGAGTCGGAGAAGACGCGCTGGATGTCCTTGTCGTCCCATTGCTGATAGGGTTTGCCCTTCCAAGGCGGGTCACTAGCCAAGACGGGCGATGCAACCATCAAGAAGGTAAAGAATGATGCCATGGCTTTCGGGAAGGCATTTTTCACAGGAAGACTCCTTTGCCGAACACTCTCAGTTTAATCGACTGAGCCAAATCTATTATCCCGCGCCAACTGAGTCGCAGCACGCCGGGCCCTGCAATAGCCTACTGCGAACCACGCGTTGAGATCCTTCGCCTGCACGATCACACGTGCTCAGTCATAAGAAAGAGCCGCCCGGGTTCAGCCAGTTCTCCTCACGACTCAAGATCAGTCTAAAACACAACCGACAGGGCCGGGGCACGCTACTAAGGGCGATTCATCACTGCTTCAACCATGTCGCCCAACTGCTTCGTCGTGTATTCGTTTCCCTCTAGGTTGGCGGCGATTCGTCCCTGCCTGTCTACGATCACGGTATGCAGGGAATGAGTCAAGAAGCCCTCATCCTGCCAGGAATTCACACCAAATTCTAGGCAGATATTCTTCACGTCAGCGGCGGGCCCGGTCAGGAAGTGCCAACCCTTGTCGTCCTTCGCCCAAGTGCGGGCGTAGTCGGCCAAAGTCTCGGGTTGATCATGCTCGGGATCGAAGGTGATGCTGAGCAAAACGAGGTCTTTGTCCATCCGATCGGCAAAACGCTGATGGAGAACTCCGAAATTGTTTGACATGCGAAAACAAAAATTCGGAAGGGGACACCTGGTGTAGATAAATGTGATCGCCACGACTTTGCCCTTGAAGGCGGAAACCGGGACGCTCTTTCGCCGTTGGTCGGTCAGAGTGAAATCCGGCACGGCCTGCCCGACGAGCAAAACTGGGCCCGTACGCGAAGACGGAGCCGTCGCGGCATCCAGAATCTCCAACTGACGGGCGGCCATGGGCTCCGGTGCGGTGTTTTCGTAAGCATGAGCACGAATCTGTTCGGCGTATGCCGCGTCTTTCCGCACGTCCAGCTTGAAATCGATCATCATGCCGGGTTTCAGGCCATCGAGAGCCCCGGCATTGTGCACAGGGAAGGTCATCACCATCGCATCCATGTAGCCGGGGATCGCCTGGCAGGAAACCTCAAGAGAAAGATGCTCGCGGTCAGCGCGGAGCACCAAGCCCGATGCCGAGTAAGTTTCTCCCGCAAGAAGAGGAGCTGCCCAGAGCAGCGAAAGCAGGAGGCAAGAGCGGCACTTCATTGTTGTATTCCCGTTTCTACTCGCTGATCCCTGTCATTTTAACGCGGATTCGGGCGGGTGATTTCGCATCTCCCCTTTTAGCGGGGTTCACAGACCCGAGGCGAAACTGTTTCCGCGAACGTTTCGTGTAATCCTTCGCAAACTCTTTGATCTCGATGAACTGGTTCTTGCCCACATTGGTGAAGTTCTGGCGCGAATTGGAGGCGGGCCACCAGACTTCCAATCGCACAATCTTCGCCGATTTTCCCAAACCGATGTGCTGTTGGATAGGACTGGCGCCAAAGGAACCTCCACTGCCGACGGTGCGGTAAATCGCGCGGGTGCCGTGTCCTTCATTTTCTACGGTCACATGGATGCGCGCTCCGATTCCCGCGCGATTCGACTTCACGCCGACCAATTTGACCGCGATCCAGTCGTTGGCGGTTCCGGGATTCGCAAACACGCGGAACTGATGCGCGTCCCCCGGCGTGGGTCCGCCGATCGATACCAACAGGTCTTCTAGTCCGTTGTTGCCCAGATCGGCAAAAGCAACGGCATGCCCCTTGTGCAGATCCCCAGTGCCCGAAGATGCCGTTATGTCCGTGAAGTATTTCCCTTCGTCGTTGTGAAGGAGCATTTTGGGCGCCAGCGCGCCATACTCAGGCCCTCCGGTGGCCAAATAAATGTCCGGATAGCCATCATTGTCAATATCACCAAAATTGGCACCCATTGGCATATTGATTTTATTCAGGCCGACTTCTGCAGTCACATCTTTGAAAGTACCATTGCCCAGATTGCGGTACAGCTTGAGGGTCTCGCCGTTCGTAGGAAGCCCCAGGTAACTTCGGAGGGTTTCGTCTGCGGAAAAAAAGTAAGTGGTCACGAAAATATCGGGCCAGCCGTCGTTGTCGTAATCGAAGAACCAGGTCGCAAAACTCTGGGACTGCGGCTGATGCACGCCGGCCTGCTCGGAAACCTCTGTAAAAGTGTTGTTATGATTGTTGTGGTAAAGGAAGTTGCCGCCGTAGAGGTTGGAAACGTAGAAATCGACGTAACCATCGTTGTCATAATCGGCGGCCGTGACGCCTTTCGTGAAGGCGATTTTATTGACACCGGAAGCGGCGGAAATGTCCTGAAAGGTTCCGTCTCCCTTGTTGAGGAAGAGCTCGCTCGGCCCGTTCTCGTTGCCGACAAAGAGATCGAGCAAGCCGTCGTTGTTGATGTCCGCCCAAACCGCGGCCTGCGTCCGAGTGGCGGGCTCGGCCAAGCCTGCCTCCCGCGTAACATCCGTAAATGTCCCGTCGCAATTGTTCCGCAGGAGCGATTTGCGCACAGGGAATTCCCACGCGCCGCGAAGAAGGAGGATGTCCATGCAACCGTCGTTGTTGTAATCCGCTTGAACCATGTTCAAACCGCCCAGCTGGCCGGAGAGACCCGCCTGCGCCGCGCGGTCCGTAAACGTGCCGTCACCATTATTGTGAAAGAGCCGCAGTGGCTGGCACACGTCGTAGCTCGACACTGTTATATCCAGGAGACCGTTGTTTTCGAAATCGTCCACAACCACGCCGCCCGCCATCGAAATGAAATTCAGCCCTGCCGCGACCGCCACATCCGCGAATCTTGCGAAATCTTCCTTCGAGGCAAAGACAGAAAGTGGAATCAAATATTTTTGCGGGACGCCGTCGGGATATTTTCCCAGGGTCATATACGCAAGATTCAGCAGCCATTTCACCTGCACGATATCCGGGCGTTCGGGTTTGAGTTCCAGATATTTCGTCAAGTACTTGATGGCCTTCTGCGAGTCGCTCGTCTGCTGATAATGAAGGTTTGCCCGCGGCGGAAAAGTACAACGTTCGCCGGGTTCGCGATAAACTCCGTTTTGCAATTCGGATTTGTGCAAGTAAGCGACACCAAGTGCCTCGGTCAATTGAGGAATTCCTCCCGGCACATCAGCGGCTGCAAGTTTATAGGCTTGTTCCCATTGCCGGATGGCTGCATCCATGTTGCCCTGATACGCTTCGAGCTGCGCCAGCCCGTAAAGCGTCTGAATCGCGTCGAAAGGCGACTTTCCAGCCATTTGCGCCGAATCAGCCAACACGTCTTCAAGCGCTTTGATCCCCTGGGCGAGCGACTGCTTTCGGACGGCGCACACCTGCTGTAAGTCCTGCTCCCATCCAGCCGGCTTCGGAAACTTCTGGAAGAGCATATCGGCGAGAACCTGGCCCGCCACATCGGCCGGGTATTGAATCGCGCCCCTTCCCGCAAGATGAAGATCGCGGTTCGGGCCCATGCCCTGTCCGGTGGCGCTTTGGTCTGGAGCGCCATCCGCGGGCCTCTCCCTTTGCCCCGACTGTTGCGGCGTTTTGCCCAACAACTTCAGGATGACGAACCCCGTTGGCACTTTTACAATGCCGCTGATTTGCTCCGGCTTGAGCGATTCGACCGCTGCTCTCAATTCCGGGCGCAACTGCGCCACATCTGCGTCGTTGACGTAGCCGCCGTTGCTCGCGTTCGGATCGATCGACATTTCTGTGGCAACGTTGGCGAATTTGTCTCCTCTTTTTAGCCGCTCCAAGGCCTCGCGCGCTTTGGCCTCGGTATCGAGCACAATCACTTGCAAGCTGACTCTTGCTCGTGACGTTTCCTGCGCTCGCAGGGGTCTCCATCCGGAATAGGAAAGAAGTAAGACTCCAAGAGAAATGATCAGCCAGCTGAAGAATGGTGATTCTGGCGGATGCCGATGCAAATCCCCGGATTGCGTGTGGGATGACACGGATGACGCTTTTTTCATAAGAGTTGAGGAACGGTAGCACGCACCATCACAACCGTAAACGTCGTGCCGGAGGAATTCATTCCACAGTGAAGTTCGCGGCACGCCAGGTTGTGCTCCCTCCGGTTGGAGTCGTGGCCTGCACTTCGAGGCGGTAATTTCCTTTCGGAAGCTGGTCGATAGGGACCTTCCTTCCGATACGGAACACGGAACTCCGCGCTTGCTTGTAGGACGCAGCGTCGATAGGCGCGAAATCCTCCTTGGTGTTGCCGGTGTTCGAATCGCGAATTCTCATATGCACCGACACGGGCGCAGCTGGGTTTTCCGCGAGCTGCGGCTCGTACACTTCAAAGTAGGCAAACAGCGGTTCGCTTTTTGCGAAGCTGGTGTCGCCGGAGGGGCTAAACAAAATGTCCTTGCTCACCAACGGAACGTACTGTGGAGCAAAATTTGCTTGCGCATTCTCTTTGGCCGCCACGGTTGCGCTCCGAAGACTCTTGCACAAAGCCACCGAACTCAGCGCCAGTTGCTTGCCATCATAGGGTTCAACGGTGAGTGGAATCTTAGCTCGGCCGAAATTCCACCCGTCGTTGAGAACTATTTCAAGATCGTAATCGCCCGCGGGAAGGTCAACCTGCGTCTCATAGCGAGTTGGGAGCCAGAACGGGTCTGAACTGTCTAAAGCCGTTTTGATGGCCGCTTCATCCGGAGCAATTTCATTTGCTGCATTCGGGAAGGATAGGGCTAAAGTGTTATTTCCCGTGCCGCTATCGCTGACTGCCACCTTCCCGGCGGTACCTGGCGTGAGCAATCGTGGGACAGCGGTCGAAAGGTTCGTCGCACCCTTTTCCCACTCGATATACTTGGCTCCGCCTTGATCAAAAGTAGGCCAGTAAGAGGGATAGAGGAGATCGCCGAAGCGCGCTGCAACAGTTCCGTTTTCCTTGCGAATCACACCCATCACCCCAATCCGGGCGAACAGCGTCCAGTTGGACGGGTCCCATTTGCGATATAGATCGTTCCACGGGAAACGGAGACAAAGGTCGACCAGGGACTGGTTTTCGTTAGTGTTGAAAGTCGCTACTTGAAGCGACAGCGGAATTTTCCCGCGCTTATCCGAAGCCAAAATCCGCTCCAACTCCTTTCCACGATGGGTTCCCAACAAAGGATCGGAAGGAGACTGCCCCCCGCAGTATTCATCGCGGGCGAAAACAAGCAAATTCGGACGATTCACCTCCACTCGAATGCGGTGACACCCTTCCTTTGCGTCGCGCGGCACATATCCCAGGACGTGGAAATCCGTGGTCACGAACGGAACTTTTTTGAGAGTGCTCAGTTCACTCAAACTCCATATCCCCCTCGGCGTGGCCGAGGCTTGCAGGTGCCACCCCAGATTATCGCGAACCACAGTTCGCCAGGCAGCCGCCTCGAAACTCGCAACCTGCTGCTCAACACCATCCTCAAAGAGGCGAAAATCCTTGGCTGAGAGGTCTTGAACTTCCGTCACATCGCAGTCCTTCGGCAAATAGGGTTCTGTGGGAGCCAGCTTGAAGAAAGTAACCACCATCGCGCGAGCGCACGGCATTTCTTCCTTGGGAGCTTGCGCCATCCGCGCTGGGTCGTAAACGAACACAGGAACCAGAACCAAGTTGGTCTGGACCGTGAGGGGCCTCTGGGACGCAGTGGCTTGGGTGGCTGCAGCAGGCGGGTCTTTGGTCTGTACGGTCCCGGTGGCAGCCGCAATAAAGAGCAGCGCGGCGACGGCCAAAGACATCGCCCGCGCAGGATTTCGTCTGCCCATCTTGCTAACGGTCATCGCCCGCGACCTAGGATCACGTCAGTTCTTCTCTTCGCGTTTCACGGCGTCGAGCTGCGCTTCGTCATCTGCGCAAGCGCTTCGAGCGCGGCCTTCACCTGTGCCGCGTGGGGTCCGTTCGGCTGCAACTCCAAGTATTTCTGGTAAGCCTCGACAGTCCCTGAGGGGATGACGTAAACGATCATGCCGTCTTCCGATTTGGTAGTGATGGTGCTGCTGAGGGCATCGCCCAAGAGCTTCCAGGCCAGCGCATCCTGGGGATCGAGTTGAGTAGCCCGCTGGAGCGGAGGAACGGCCTCAACTGCTTTCCCCTCATTCGTGAGTGCTATCGCGATGTTCCTGAGGCAGCCAGCCTGCAGGCCTTTGGCAGCGGAGTCCGCGGTCAGGATTTTGTCGCATGTGGCGGTCGCTTCCGGCGTCTTGCCCACCTGCGCCAGATCCGTGCCGAGTTCCATATAAGTAGTCGCCGCCGGCTTCAGGATTACGGCTTGCTGCAGCATGGTTATCGCGTCTTGATATTCTTCTGCGCCGCTGTAGGCCATGCCGAGGTTGCTTAAAATGATCGGCAGATCCTTGTCTTGCACGAGCATATCTACTGCCTTCTCCCGGCTTACCAAGCCATTGTTTATTACACCGATTAAACCGATCACGTGGACGCCATTTTCGTCCTTCACCTCGGTGTCTTGCAGAGCCTGCTGATATTCCGTAATCGCCGTCTGATAAATCGTTTTCATCTTGGCGAGCAGCGTGGGCCTTTGATCGTTCGCGGCCGCCTGAAGCTGCTGCCTGATCGCTTGAGCATCCTTCATCGCTTGGTTGCCGTTCTCGAAATGCGTCTTCTTACTCTTGAGTGCGTTCTTTGCGTCTTCTGGCTTTTCCTTCTCTGTTGCAAGGTTGTCGCTTTGCGCGGCGGCCTTGGGCACCCGCAATAGCAGCGCGGCGAGGAGCAGAAGCAGTCCGCTAGCTTTCAAAATCCGGGAGATCATGAGAATTCCCCCCCTTATTCACTAGCGTTTCTCCACTTCTCCTTTAGCTCTTTGAACGGGAGATGGGCTTAGATTGCGCTTGCTGCAGCGCGTCATAGCGGTCGAACTCTGCTTGTGCTTTTGAGGCCATCCCCTCCTGCCGATAGACCTGGCCCAGCAGATAGTGCAACGAAGGCGTTGCCGGCTCGAGGGCAACCGCCTTCTCAAGTTCCGCTTGCGCTTCGGGGAGACGATGCAGCAGCGAGTAGGCCTTTCCTAGCGCCTCGTGCGCTTTGCATAGCTTTGGGGAAATGGCGACAGATTGGGAGAGATAGGGCAAGGCTTTTTCCGGGTGATTCTCTTCCATGTAAAGGTGCGCGAGCTCCATGAACGGCTCGGGATCTTTGGCCGAGCTTTCCGTTTGCCACGCAATGGCATTTTCGAAAGCTTGGACGGCCTCGCCTCGCTTGCCGAGAGCTTCGTAAGACAATCCCACGTTGTCTTCGGCCTGAATGTTGCGCGGTTCGAGTTTCAAGCACCGCTCAAAGGCCTCAATCGCCTGGGGAAACTGACCCTCGCTGTACTTCGTCCGCCCCAGGTAGTACCAGGCTTGCGCGTCGCGGGAATTCAGTTGCACCGACTGCGTCAGCCACCGATCCGCGTCCATATTGTGCTTGAGCAGAAGGTAATCGAGTGCCACGATCTTCAAATCAAAGGCACTGGCGGCATGGTAGCGCGCGCCGACGGTGAATTCCGCAAGCGATTCTCTAGCTTTCGCATCGCGGAACTCGGCCAGAGAGCCGATAGCGCTGCCGTCGCTGTAAGGCAAAGTCGCTTCTTGTGCTTTTCCCGCCTCGCGCCATTTCTCACCGATCTCCCGGAACAGAATGAAGCCTAACAAAAAGTGTGCTTCCGCGGAATCGGCGTGGGCCAGCAAAAAGTTTCTTGTGGCTGCTTCAGCTTCGCTCAGCTTGCCTTGCTGCAAGAACAATCTCGCCGGAGCGAGCGCGGGATCTGGGGTGAGAGGTTCGCCGGGCTCGGCTGCATCTTTGGCAGAAGCTGAACTGGCGTTGGCTTGAACCGCGCTGACCGGCGTCGTAGAGGATGGGCTTTGTTGCGCTTTGACCGGAGAATCTTGCGTTCTTGCGGCTGCACGCTGCGCGAGCCAGAGAAAGCAGAGGAGCCAGGGGAGGCAAAGAGAAGCGCCAATCCGTGAGACCGTATCCCTCAGGGAACGGGAGGCCGAAGAGGAAGGAGCATTCCTAGGAAGTCCCTTGCGATGGGCGAGTGGGAGCGTGGAGGACACCGAGAATTCTCCGCTTACAATTATAGGACGATCGCTATTTAGTCCTCAAAACCAAAATGGGGCGTCCTGGAACCATGCTTCCTCCCGCTCCAAAAGGCAAGCCGGGACCCGAAGGCCCCGGCTTTGGGGTGTCGGCGCTGCGGCAAGCAGCACCGAGAAGGAGAATCCGAAGTTCAGAGTCTTGGGCCCCCGGCCCCTATCAAAAGATGATTTTGAACTCTGCCTGTCCTCTCCTTGGGGAGTTGCCCTGGCACGGAATTCCTGGCTGCGTGTTCTGCCCGAAATTCGTATCGCCAACGTTAAAATCCGTACAGACGCCAGCGAGCATGCGGTTGAGCACGTTAAAGAACTGCATTGTCAGTTCGCCGCTGAACCGCTCGCCAAAGAAAAACTTCTTTGTAAGGGAGAGATCTTCGTCGAAATACCCCGGGAATCGAAGGCCATTATAGAGGGGAGCGGCATTCCCGATCGTCCACGCCCCGGGGAATTGGAATTTATTGGGGTTAAACGCAGGCGTGGTCGAGGGGTGGTAATCGGCGCCGGACCAGTTCACATTGAAGCCACCTGCAGCTACGAAGTTGGGTGTGTTGGACTGCGGGGTATAGGCCAGCGGGGTGCCGTTGAACGTTCCATTGGTGGACGTGATGTTGATTGGCGTGCCGCTCTCATACCAGTTGACCATGGAGAGTTTCCAGCCACCGACCAAGTTCCTCATAGTCATACCCCCGTGGTTCAAGAACTTCCTTCCGGGGCCAATAGGCAGTTCATAGACCCCCGCCATGGTGAGCACGTGCGTCTGGTCATTATTGCCCACGGACCATTCTGCCGCCTGGTTAGCCGGGTTAAGGCCCTTGAAATTAAAGGTCGAAAAGCCGCTATCCGTATTCGATAAATACCGCGACAGCGTGTAAGAAACCAAAAAAGTCAGTCCGTTGCCCGTGCGTTTCTGAAGACTCATTTGAAGGCCGTTGTACTTGTCGGCGCCGTTGGTCTCGAAGTTGTTCGTTATGCCACGGAACATGGGAAAGGGCAAAAAGCCACGGAGTGCCAAACCACTTGCGCCGTAGTCACATCCGAAATTTGTGTACGGGGCGAAGAACGTGCCGGAGAACCCGGGCCGGAAGGAGTTTGCAGGACATCCTCCCGGATTCACAGTGGCTTGGGCAAAGCCGGCCGACTGATAGAGCGCCTGTGCGGCAGGGGTGGTCCACGACTGTCCGAGGACACATTGTTGAAAGAAAATTTCGCTGGGGCCCTGTGTGCAAGTTTTTTGCACGAAGCTGTAATTGAGCGCGTTGGTCGGGTTTATAGCGGAGGGGATGTGCAGGTCGTGCGTGTGCACGCCGGAAACGGAAAGAAACATATTAAAAGGCAGTTCCCTCTGGATACCTACGACGAATTGCTCGTCATAACCCTGTTTCACGTGCCTCACCAACTGGTGAGGGAACTGCGTGTCCAGGAAGCCTGCCGTAAGAGGAGGCTTCGCCGGTGCGGCGAGCGGGTTTCCATCCCATTGGCCGTAGCCGGGAACCTGGTTTGGGAGAGCGTCAAACCCAATTGTGCCGTTCAAATTGTTTCCGAAATTCACGGCCGTCTTATTGACCCCGTATTCAAACGCGCCGGTGTCAAGCCAATACCAGGAAGCGCCGCCCAACAGGACCGTCTTGCTGTTCAACTGATACGTGAATCCGGCGCGGGGGCTGAAATGGGTCCAGATCATATCCATACGGTTCCACCCCACGCAGAGCTGGCATTCCGCGCCGGCAGCGCCAAGCGCCGTCATGCCGCCCAAAAGCGGCTGCCCCGTCTTGGGGTTAATTGCCGAGGTGTTTGGAACATTTGCATCGAAGAAACTGAGCTGGTTGTATTTGTTATCGTTGGCGAAAGGAAATGCCAGGTCCCACCGCACTCCCCAGTTGAGCTTAAGCCGCGTCGTTATCTTCATATCGTCCTGAAAATAGGGAGCCACATAGGTGTTGCTCAGTCTGGTGTCGCCGGCAAACTGCCGGTTGGCGGTGTCCGCATTACCCAGCAGAAAGCTGGCAAATCCATTCCCGGTGTTTGTGCCGGGAGCCGAATTAAAATTGGTTGTTTCATTGGGATCTGCCGTCGTTTCCGAGTTAAAGCTGAAGTTTCCCGCGCACTGTTGGCATTCGTAATCCCGCTGCCACGTTTTTCGTATGTCCACACCAAAGTTTATGGTGTGCCGGCCATGCTGATACAGCCAGTTATTCAAGATGGAGATCCCATACTTATGATTGATGGAGTACTGCCATCCTCCCGTACCCCAGTTGATGGGTTCCCAAGGGCCGCCTGCAAAATTAACGCCTGGCAAGAAAGATCCGCCATAGGGACCGGGCTGGGCAGCGTTAAAGCCACCGGCGGGAGCAGGCGCCGTCTGGTAAAAGTCGTTGTTCTGGTGGACCCAGAGCACCCCGGCAGTCATCACCAGGCTCGGCGAAATGGCATAGGAATACCGAGGCTCTATACCATATGCCGGCTCGTAGTTCCACGTCTGGTTGTTCAGCACATTGTTGGTCCACCCTGCCGGAAGGTAATGATATTGCCGCCAGTAGAGAAAATGGAGGGCTTGCTTTGACGTAAGGTTATGATCAACATTAAACATCCAGTCTCTATCCGTCTGTACCGGAACATACGACGGCGAGTAGTTCCTGTTTTCAGATCCTGGTGTGGTGAAAGGGACGCTCGGCTTCGGAATAAAGCTCAGCAACGCCTTTGAATTCGCGCTGAAACAGCTTTGAGGAATGATGTTCCCGACCCATTGCGTTCCTGGGCTACCAGGGCCGCTGGCCGGCACGGAGCAGCCTCCTGGTATAAGGGAGGGATTGGCCTTCCAGGCGACCGGCACGAAAATTGGTATGGCCGCGCCGGTGGTGGGATTAACCAAGCCACTGAAATTCCCCCCAATTTCGGCCGGTGTAGGAACGGTGACAGGGCCTTGTCCTTGAGCGAAGCGGTACTTATCTATGCTGAAGAACCAGAAGGTTTTATTCCGCCCATTATAGATCTTGGGCAACACTACGGGTCCGCCGAGAGAAAACCCCCAGTCGGTTTCGTGGTCCGTGTTAGGTGCGCCCAGCACGCCATTGTTGTTCGGATTTATATCGTTGAAAGCGCCTGGAGCATCGAAATAGGCATCTCTGTAAAAGAAAAAAGCATCGCCGTGAAAAACATTGCCGCCTGATTTTGTGTTGTATTGCTCGACGCCTTGGCCCAGACCATACTGCGCAGAAAACGTGCCCGTCAGAATATCCACGTCTTTGATCGAATCGTAAGGAGGTTGATTCCAAGTTGTAAAGCCGGCGGTTTCTGAAAACGCCTCCGGTACGCCGTTGAACATCACTTCTGTCTGCTGGTCCACGCCTCCATTAATCCGGTGGCTGAATCCATTGCCCGTAACGCCGGGCGCCAAAAAGATAAAACTATCAATCTGGCGAAAATCCCCACTGATTATCTGAGGCAGCTCTTCCGTGAGCGTCTGACTGATCGTTGTGCCGATCTCCGGTTGCTCCGTTTGCAAAGCAACCGCCGGAGCCATAACCTCAATTGTCTCCGTGACTGTGCCCGGCACCAAAGTGGCGTTGGCAGTGGATGTCGCCCCACCCACCACGACAACATCCTTACTAATGGAGGAGCGGAACCCCGTCTTTTCAACCTTAACGGTATATGTGCCGGGGATGAGGTCGACGACCAGGTAGGTACCGGCGGAGGTAGTAACGGTCGTCTGGGACACGTTAGTATCCACGTTCATCACCGTTACTTTCGCGTCCGGAACTGCTGCATCGGCTTGGTCAGTCACCGTGCCGTTAATCCTGCTGACCGCCTGGGCGCGCAGACCGACTGGAGAGGACAGCAGAAGAAGGGATAAAGCCGATGCGGCAAAAAAGGAAATACTCTTGGTTCCACCACCAAACCTATGCAGACTACGTAAGAGTGATTTCATGTGAGCTCCCAAACTGTTTGGAACCGAGCAAAAACACGAAAACCTCGACAACGCTCGACCGTTGCGGCGGAGTCTTGCGAAGAAGCGCGTGGGAGTCAATGCATCGGGGTGTCATTCCTACCTTCCCGGCTAAACGGTTGATAACAAAACCACTAGTGGGCATTTCTTCCCCATGAATCAGGGCATAGAGAGAAGGCCAAGTGAGCGAAGGGGGCGAGCGATGCCGATTTGAGAATTGGGTCCCCGGGAAGTTACAACCGGGAGGGAGGGGATTGATGGCTAGGACCGGGATTCCAGAGCTTCCAGGTCATGAAATTCCCTTGCCCTCGACTACCGTAAGGATGCGGTCAATTCCAGGGACGGCGATCTCCTCGTTGGCTCCGCTGGGCCAGCGAATTTCGAGTTTGTCGACTTTCGTTGTGGCACCTAGGCCGAAATGGACGCGCAGGTCGGAGCTGGAGGCGTAGCTGCTGCCGCTGAAAATATCCGCTCGCTGCCGGACACCGCCCGCGGTGAGGAACACTTTCGCACCGATGGCATCGCGGGGACTTTTCGGACCGCCGACCAATTTCAAAGTGAGCCAATGATTATCGTTTTTCACGGCGTTGCGAAGAAGCGTGGGCGGCGCGTCGATGTTGTTGAGCACGACGTCGATGTGGCCGTCGTTGAATAAATCGCCGAAGGCAGCGCCGCGCGCCGAGACTACCACGGCCAAGCCGCTGCGCGTGGCCGGAGGCACTTCCTGGAATTTTGCGCCGTCGAGATTGCGGAAGAGCTGCGGGCGTTCCGCCCAGGTAGTGCCCCACTCGGCACGGTCGGCGATGGGATAGACGTGGCCGTTGGCGATGAAAATATCGAGGAGGCCATCGTTGTCAAAGTCCAGAAAACCGCAGCCCCAGGCGAGGAACGGAATCGTCGGGTTACCAAGGCCGGCGCGAAAAGAAACGTCGGTGAAATTCGCGTCACCGTCGTTGCGATAGAGAGTCTTGTAGTCGTCGGAGAACGTGGTGATGAAGAGGTCGAGCTTGCCATCACGATTGTAATCGCCGACGCCGATACCCATGGAAGCCTGCGCGCGGCCTTCTTCATTGACGGCAAAGCCGCTGAGGTAGCTGACATCCTCGAAGGTGCCGTCGCGACGATTGCGATAGAGATAGTTAGGAGTGGAATCGTTGGCGACGACGAGGTCGAGCCAGCCGTCGTCGTCCAGGTCAACGAAGACGGAAGCGAAGCCATAGCGGCCTTCGCGGTCGGCGACGCCGGCCTTGACGCTGACGTCGGTAAACGTGCCGTCACCATTGTTGTGGAAGAGATGATCGCTTTCGCCGAGGAGTCCCACCGGACCGCAGAAAACGTTGACGCCGCGATATTGGCATGCCCCTTCGGGAACGCCGTTCTTTCCTGCGAAGACCGGGCGATCGAGATCGTGCTTGACGTAGCCGGGAACGAAGAGATCGAGCAGACCATCGTGATCGTAGTCGCCCCAAGTGGGCCCGGTAGACCATCCGCCAAGCGTGACGCCCACCTTTTCGGCAACGTCGGTGAATGTGCCGTCGTGATTGTTGTGATAGAGGCGATTCTTGCCGTAGTTGGCGACGTAGATGTCCGGCCAGCCGTCGTTGTCGAAGTCAGCGACAGCGACACCGAAACCCCAGCGGTCGTTGGAGACGCCGGCTTTGTCAGTAACGTCGGTGAAGGTACCGTCATGATTGTTGTGGAAGAGCATGGCGCGAGGCGGCGCTTCCTTCCCTTTCATCGCGGCGGCGGTGGAACCGTTGAGGAAATAGATGTCCAGCCAGCCGTCGTTATCGTAATCGAGGAGGGCGACGCCGGAGCCGGGAGCGTCAAGGATAGTGGATTTTTCGGGAGAGCCGGAACGATGGTGAAATTTGTCGAGGCCGGATTGTTTGGTGATATCGAGGAAAACGACGGGAGCGCCGTCGACGAAGCCGCCGGCGGTGATTGGGCGGGAGTGGGAATCTTTGATGGGAGCGTGGATGCCGCCAGTGGACATGCCGGAGGGGCGTGGTAACGGATTTTGCGGCTGGTCGGGAGTGGATTGCGAGGATTGCCGACTAAAGGCAATCCGTGAGAATTTGACAACGCAGAATAAGATCAATGCGAGTAAAAAAACGACGGAAGCGCGACGTGATTCGCGGGGAGCGCTCATTTTTGCGTGGCCGCGGACGCTGGCTCATCCACCTGGAGGATTTGATCGGCGCGGACGTCTTTCAGAGTTTGCTGGATGCCGCGGGGCCAGCGGATTTCGATAGTTTGGGCGGCGGATTCGGAGCCGAGACCGAAATGGACGCGTTTGTCGCTGGAGGAAAGGTAGCTGCCGGCGGTGGAAACAGTGGCGAATTGCAGGCCGCGGGCGGTGACGAGCTTGACTTCGGCGCCGATGGCGTCGCGATTGCTTTTGTGACCGACGAGCTTCAGCGTGAGCCAGTGACTTTGCGTGGGAGTTTCGTTGTGAAGGATGTACGCTGGGCCGTCGTTGGTGGTCACGACCGCGTCGAGGCGACCGTCGTTGTCAATATCGCCGATGGCCATGCCGCGGCCGAGCCAGGGTTTGCTGAAGACGTCGCCTGAAGCGGCGGAAACGTCGACAAATTCCTTGCCCGTGTTGCGGAGAAGAAGCATCGGCTCGCGGTAATGCAGATTGGGATAGCTCAGCTCGACGGTGTCGAGGTCGTGGCCCTGGGCGATGAGGAGATCTTTCCAGCCATCGTTGTCATAGTCGAGGAAACGGATGCCCCACCCAGAGTGGGGCATGGTGAGGCGGGCGACACCGGAAGTGAAGCTGGAGTAAGTGAAAGTGGAGTTGCCATTGTTTTGGTAGAGGGCGTAGCGCTGGTTGGCGAGATCCGTGATGACCAGATCGGGCCAGCCATCGTTATTATAATCGGCGAAATCGACACCCATGCCAGCGTAAGTGCGGCCGTCGCCGTCAACGGCGACTTCGGAGAGGAGGCCGACTTCTTCGAAGGTGCCGTTGCCTTTGTTGTGATAGAGAAATTCGACCATGGAGTCGTTGGCGACGAAGAGGTCAATGTGGCCGTCGCGGTCGTAATCGGCGAGAGCGATGCCCAGGGCTTTGCTCGGCTTCGAGAGGCCGATCTTTTGCGAAACTTCTGTAAAGTGGCCGTTGCCATCGTTGTGATAGGCGAGAGGAGAAATGGGCTGAAAAACGTCGGGGTGACAATAGGCGCGGTAGCCCTCTTTGTGTTCGCCGCACCAGATATCGTCGAAATCCCATTGCAGGTAGCGAAGGACAACGAGGTCGAGCAGGCCGTCGTTGTCTAGGTCAACCCAGGCGGCGCTGGTGGACCAACCGGCACCGGCGACGCCGGCTTTTTCGGTGACGTCGGTGAAAGTGCCGTCGCCGTTGTTATGGTAGAGCTTGTTGCCGCCGTACGCGGTAACGTAGAGATCTTCAAAGCCGTCGTTGTCATAATCGCCGACGGCGACGCCCATGCCGTAGCCGAAGCCCTGCAAACCAGCTTTCTCGGTCACGTCTTCGAAGGTGCCATCTGGTTTTTGGTGGAAGAGGCGGTTCCAGTAGGCTGGACCGGCCTTTTGGGGGATGGAGCCCTTAGACGTGGGATCCTGGAGGGGGGCGCCGTTGACGAAGAAAATGTCGAGGCGGCCGTCGTTGTCGTAATCAAAGAGAGCGACGCCCGGGCCCATTGTTTCAGGCAAGTAATGCTTGGGTGTGTGCGAAGAGAGGTATTGGAACCGAACGCCAAGGTCGCCGGTGACATCTTTGAACTTGCCGGGGAGCGGTTTGGGTTCGCTCGGAGACTTCGCCGATTGTTGTGCGGGAAAGGGCCAGACAACGAGGACGAGAAGGAAAAGTCCCGGGAGAATTCGCATAAGCAATTCATAGTACAGCATGTGGGAAAACCCGGCATCGATGGTTCCAGCCTTGTGGCTCGAAAACGGGGAAGGATTGGAGATATCTGTATGCCCATGAATTGCTTAGGCGGGAAGGTCCAAATGACACCTAAGTGGATTGACAGAAGCGTGGCTGCTCGTCAAGAGTGAAAGCCATTGCCAAAAAGCGACCGTTCCCGGAATCGACGGAGAGACCATGAGAAACCTCCTTGTTGCTGCGTTGCTCGCTATTTTCCTGCCAGCAAGTGTTTGCTTTGCGCAGACGGACAAGCCACCAGATCCCTACAAGCCAATTCTTGACCGGCTGGAATCATTACAAACGGTGTCACTGCCGGAGTGGCGCTACCACGAGGACCTGGCGCATCCGGAGGATGCCAGCTTAAATGACGCGGATTGGCCGGTAGTGAAGACAAGAGAAGAATGGAAGACCGGCGCGCGCGTGCTGCGGCGCCAAATCGAAATCCCGGAGAAACTGAATGGCTACGCGGTTCGTGGAAGTCGCGTGAAGCTGGAAGTTCTGTTTACGAGCAACGCCTCCATGACGATCACGATTTTTTCCAACGGGTCGCTCGTGGAGCGTGGCGACGAAGACACTCAGCAGCCCATCCTGCTCACGGAAAACGCGCAGCCGGGGCAGAAGTTCCTGGTTGCGGTGCGCGTGGATAACGCACCCGTAGGCACGCAGATATACGGCAGCAGACTGAACCTGGAGGCTGCGTCCACGCGGCCGGACCCGAATATTCTGCGGGAAGAAATATTGTCAGTGCGACCGCTCGTGGCGGTATTCCCCGAGGGAAAGTCGGAACGCGAGGCCCAGATTGATGCGAGCGTGAAGACGATTGACTTTGCCGCGCTGGACCGTGGCGATCAGTCGGCGTTTGATGAGTCGCTGCGCCAGGCGCAGGCAAAACTAAAGGTGCTCGATCCCTGGTTGAAGCAATTCACCATTCGCGCGGCGGGCAACTCCCACATCGATATGGCATGGCTATGGCCTTGGACAGAAACCGTGGAAGTGGTGCGGAATACGTTCCGGAGTGCGCTCGACCTGATGCGCGAATATCCGGACTTCAAATTCACCATGTCTTCCGCTCGCACGTATGCGTGGATGGAAGAAAAATATCCAGACTTGTTCAAAGAAATCGAACAGCGGGTTCGCGAGGGGCGATGGGAAGTTATCGGCGGCATGTGGGTCGAACCGGATTTGAATATGCCGGGCGGTGAGTCCCTGGTGCGGCAAATCCTCGTCGGCAAGCATTATTTCCACGACAAATTCGGGATAGATGTGAAAATTGGCTGGAATCCGGATTCCTTCGGCTACAGCTGGCAACTGCCGCAGATTTACAAAAAATCGGGGATCGATTATTTCGTAACGCAAAAACTGATGTGGGCACACGAATTCACGACTTTCCCCTACAAACTCTTCTGGTGGGAGTCGCCTGATGGCAGCCGTATCCTGACTTATTTCCCGCATGACTACGCCGCGGGAATCGATCCGGCGCAGATGGCCAGAGATCTTTCGGCCTGGATTCCGTCACTGTACGGGACAGACTCCAAGCAGCAATCCGAAATGTTGCATCTCTACGGCGTTGGCGACCATGGCGGCGGACCAACCCGGACGATGCTGGACAACGCAGTTCGGTGGAAGAAGCCTGATGTTGTTTATCCCAACATCCGCTTCAGCACGGCCAAATCCTTCTTTGACGACCTGGAGGAAAAACTTCCCACCATGAAAGTGCCGACGTGGCGGGACGAACTCTATTTTGAGTATCATCGCGGCGTGCTAACCACGCAGGCCGAAACCAAGAAGCGCGTTCGCACCACGGAAGAATTGCTCTTAAATGCCGAAAAATTCTCGGCACTCGCCACTTTGTATGGAACCGCGTATCCTTCCGAAGATTTTGCCCGGGCCTGGAAGGATCTGCTCTTCGACGATTTCCACGACATCCTGCCGGGATCGGGCATCGCGGTAAATTATCTGGACGCCAAGCGCAACCTTGAGGATGTCAGCCGCGTGGGGCGCGGAATTCTTGATCGTTCGCTGTCGGAACTTACCGCGCGCATCAATACAACCGGACCAGGCGTTCCTGTCGTGGTATTCAATTCGATGTCCTGGCCGCGAGAGGAAGTTGTTGAAGCGGACGTTCAACTGCCCATGGCGGTGCCAGCGATTCGAGTTGTAAATGACGAGGGAAGAGCAGTGCCGTCACAACTACTTGCGATCTCCAAAGCGACGCATCAGGCAAGGCTCTTACTGAAAGTCAGCGTGCCGGGGCTGGGCTACCGAATGTATTACGTTCGCGGGGCCGCGAAACCAGCGGCGATTCCTTCTGAAATAAAGGCGTCCGGCGAGACGATCGAAAACGATCTTGTGCGGCTGAAAGTGGACTCGCAAAGCGGATGCATGACGAGTCTTTACGATAAGCGCAGCAAGACCGAGGCGTTGGCGGCTTCGGAATCAGACACGGGAGGCCCGAGGCAATCCGTCTGCGCGAACCTCTTGCAGACCTTCCGCGACAAGCCGAAGCAATGGGACGCCTGGAACATCGACGCCGATTTTGAGAAAGAGCACTGGGATCTTGACCAGGCCGACGAAGTCAAGCTCGTCGAGAATGGTCCGCTGCGCGCGATTCTGCGAGTGAAAAATCATTTCCAGAATTCCACGTTTGTGCGCGACATCACGATTACCGCGGGCTCCCCGCGCGTGGACGTAAACATGGCGGCCGACTGGCACGAGAAGCACATCCTCTTGAAGGTCGCTGTTCCTTCCAGCACACACAATGACAAGGCTACGTTCGAAATTCCCTATGGCGCCATTGAACGGCCGACAACGCGCAATACACCTGCGGAAAAAGCAAAGTTCGAAGTACCGGCGTTGCATTGGGCCGATCTTTCGGATACCACGCACGGCGTCAGCCTGTTGAACGATTGCAAGTATGGTTACGACGCGAAAGGAAACGTTCTTCGACTCTCTCTTCTGCGCTCGCCCGAATGGCCCGACCCTCATGCCGACGAAGGCCGCCATGAATTTACGTATTCGCTCTATCCGCATGTCGGAAGCTGGCGCGACGCCCTGACGGTTCGGCGCGGGTATGAGCTCAATTATCCTCTGCTGGTGCGGCAAATCGAGAAGCACGAAGGCGAAGTCAAGGACAATTTCTCCTTCATGCAAATTCGATCTGACAACGTGGTCTTGACAGCAGTGAAAAAAGCGGAGGACGAAGACGCGCTTATCGTGCGGTTCTATGAGTGGGCAGGAAAAGAGACGGATGTAAAGTTGCAGCTTCCGGCCGGCGCCGAGACGGCTTCAGAAACCGATCTGATGGAAAGATCGTTGGCCAAACTTTCGATTGAAAGCGGCTCGGTGACGGTTCCCACGAAGCCTTACGAAATCAAGACGATTCGAATACAGTTCGCGGTGAAATCTTCTTCGCAAACGACACGGAGCCGCAAGGAGTGAATGCCAATCTTGCAAAAGCTACAGCCGTTGGCGCACTGGGCGGGTTGCTGTTCGGCTTCGACACAGCGGTTATCTCTGGAACCACTCGTTCGCTCACGATCGCATACGGGCTGAGCCCCCGGGAACTTGGTGTGACCGTGGCCATGGCGCTTGTTGGCACGGTCGTCGGAGCAATGTCTGCTGGAATCCCCGGTCAGAAATGGGGAGGACGCGAAACACTTCGCTTCCTGGCGGTTTGTTATGTAGCATCGGCCCTGGGTTGCGCCTTCGCGTGGAACTGGCGTGCCCTTCTCGCTGCACGCTTCATCGGTGGCCTCGGCATCGGTGGCTCATCCGTACTCGGTCCCGTGTATATTGCCGAGCTGGCGCCCGCGAGATTGCGCGGCCGTCTCGTCGGCCTCTTTCAGATCAACATCGTGATCGGCATTCTGCTGGCTTATTTCTCCAACTATAGCATTGCGCGTTTGGGGCTGGGCGCGGCGGAGTGGCGCTGGCAACTGGGCGTAGCCGCAGGCCCGGCGCTGCTTTTTCTCATGCTGCTCTACGGAATTCCCCCGAGCCCGCGCTGGCTTGTTACGAGGAATCGTGTTGATGAATCACGTGCGGTACTTCAAAAGATGGGGGCAGAAGATGCCGAAGGCGAGCTTCGCGAAATCATCGGGTCCACGCATCTCGAGCGTTTGCAGACTTCCGAACCGCTCTTCGCCTGGAAATACCGGCTGCCGATTTTTCTTGCTATCACCATCGGCATGTTTAATCAGCTTTCCGGCATCAACGCCATTCTCTACTATTTGAACGACATTTTTGCCGCGGCTGGCTTCAGCAAAGTATCGGGCAACTTGCAAGCCGTGGCTGTGGGTGGCATGAACTTGCTTGCGACACTGCTGGGCATGTCAGTTATTGACAAGCTCGGCCGCAGAACGCTTTTGCTGATCGGATCCGTTGGCACGGCCGCCTGTCTTTTTGGTGTTTCCGCGGTGTTTTTCAGCCAAAGTCATCAGAGTTATCTGCTCTGGCTTCTGGTGGTGTATATCACCTTTTTCGCGATTTCGCAGGGTGCGGTCATCTGGGTTTATATCGGCGAAGTCTTTCCAAATCTCGTCCGTGCCAAAGGGCAGAGCCTCGGAAGCTCTTCGCACTGGATCATGAACGCCATTATTGCTTATGTATTTCCGCAGCTTGCAAGAGCTTCCGGCGCATATCCCTTTGTCTTCTTCGGATGCATGATGATAGTGCAGTTTTTCGTTGTGCTGTCCTGCTACCCCGAGACCAAAGGAATCACTCTCGAACAGATGCAGCACCGCATGGGCATCGAGTGACGCTTCTCAAGATTGAGGCCGAAGCCGCACCGGTCCTCCCGGGGCCTTCTTCCTTCTAATGCGTTACACCCGGTTCTCAACCGTGGCTTCAATCGCATTTGTACGGACGATAAGGACAACATCTGTGGTTGTGCTTGAAAGCTCGAAGTTCAGCGGTGTCCTTACCACAGGCCAGGTGCTGCGGAGCTGTTCGCTCTGGTTTCCGGCCCTGATTCAAGATAAGATTCGCGTCAAGTCGACGTGCCACGGCGACTCTATCCTATGGTCCGGCTGGCTGCTGATCCAGTTCTAATCATCCGCGAAGCGTCCCCCCTGACGAGGCTCTGACTGCCTAGTTTTGAGGGGAGCATTATACTTTCGAGGCTACTGCTAATTATTGTTCTGCTGCTGTTGTTCGGTGGAGGCGGCGGCTATTATGGGTATTCGAGGTGCGGGGCACGCGGTGGCCTGGGGGTAGTCGGAACAGTCCTGCTCATCGCGTTGATCTTGTACCTGCTCGGCTTCTTGCGTTGAGCCTCTTAACATCGACGTGAAATGGAGGCGGGCGAGACGTCTCCTGCTTTTGCAGCTACAATCACGACGGAGAGGATCGGAATCTTGCCGGCTAAGGTACATACTTTCTGGAGAGCTGCTCTTGCAGCGGTCTGCACTCTCGCTCCGGTCTTATTGTGGCCGGCGCGCTGCGCGGCCTACTCCGTGCTCGCTCATGAAGCCATCATTGACTCCGCTTGGGATACCAACATCAAGCCGGTGCTGCTCAAGCGCTTCCCAAATGCCACAGCGGACGAACTGCGCCAGGCACACGGGTACGCTTACGGCGGCGCCTTCCCAATGACCAGGAATCGCTCGGTCTTCCACTTCCGCAGGCCTTTCGCGGATCGAGATGACATCGACGATTTGACCGCGTGACTGTCTGCTGACCGTTGCATGTCGCGAGCGGCGCATGCGGCGCTTGGACCGCAGGTGGTCCATCAGCTCTTTTTTCAATACTCCCTGTCGATGTAACCGGCCTTTGCCTCTGGCTTCTCTCGTGGTCAGGCCGGCGAAGAGGTTTGTCGCTAGAGAGGCTGCGCGGTAATCAGCGCGCGGCGCCAGCTTTGCGGATGTAGATGCCGCCATTGAAGTTTGTAAATTGCAATTCGGGGCCGCCGCCGTTGATTGTGGCGTGGACGGCCTTGTCGATCTTGACAAGGTATTTGCCGCCGTGGCCGCGCCCATCCTCGACGATTTGCTGCGGCGCGGAAGCCTGAACCTGTACATCGAAATCACTGAAAATCTCACCGCGATCGGACTTAAGGCTGAGGTTGGCTTTCAAATCGGCGGGAAACGTAACGTCAATGTCGCCGTTCAAAGAACTGAAGGCCATGGCCTTCTGGAGATTCACGCGCGAAAAAGTAGCCAAAAGGCGCCCGTTCAAGGCATGCGCGACGGCACTGCCCGAGACGTTGTTCAGGGTGACGGAGCCATTCACGTCATTGACGTCCAATTCGCCGTCCACGCCAGTGACCACGATGTCTCCGCTATTCACGGCGCTCAGTTTGAGAGAGGTGTGAACGGGAACGGAAATGGTGAGGTCGATGGTGCGCATGACCGCATCGGCGGAGATGCGGACTTCGTTGTTTTCCTCTTCCACGGAAAGGCCAGTGGAGGAGACAACGATGCGCTTCATGTTGGAATCCGTGCGCGCTGAATCGTGGTTGCGGGCGCGGGCCTCGACGACAACTTCCTTGCCGTCATAGCCCTTGACGGTAATTCCGCCGTTGAGCAGGCTCGCCTTCACCAAAGCGGGCCGCGCGGGATCGCTGAGATTCACGGAAACGCGATCCGCGCCAGATGGCGTTTGCGTCTGCCCGTAGGCCGGCGCGGCGGCAAACGCGCCGCAGAGAATTGCAACAGCGACAACGAGGGATGGGAAACGCTGAGTTTGGTTATTCATGGTTTTCAAGAATACGTATCTCTCCATTTAGAGTTTCGACCTTGATCTCCGGCCCGCCCGAACTCACCCGCACACCGGTATAGCGGTCCGCGTGAAAAACCACCTTCGCACCATGATGCTCTTCCTGAATGGCGCGCACCGGCAAGGCAGTCACGGGGAAATCGCTGTAGATGCTGCCGTTGAAAGTCTTGAAGCGAAAATCCGCGGCCAAACTTTTCGCGAAACGCAGCTCCACCGGGCCGTTTACGGTGCGAAAATCGGAAATTTCGCGGGGGTTCTGGCGGAAGGAAACCTTGACGGGGCCATTCACCGTGTGCACTGTTCCGGAGCCCGCGACGTTGTCCATCTCGACGTCGCCATTGACGTTGCGCACAACGAAATTCCCGTTGATGTCGCCCACTAAGACGCGGCCTTCATTCACGGTCTTGAGCTTGATATCGATGTCGCGGGGAACTTGGAGCTGAAAATCCATCTTGACGATATAACCCTCGAACTCGCGGCGGCCGCATCCATCGTTGCAATTACAGCGGAAAGGCCCGTTTACGTAGAGCTTCAGGGAGCCTGCTTGCTCGGTGATGTCGAGGGTGACTTCCTTGCGAGCCTGTTCGAGCTTTTCCTTGGATTCCGCGCGGAGAGACTTTTTGACCGTGAGTTGCGCCTGGCCGGAATTTGTGCCCACGACTTCGATGGAACCCCAGACGTTGTCAATTTCCAGGGACTTATGCTGGACGCCCGCCATCGAAAAAGATTTCTGGATGGTCTCCTCCTCATGCACTGGCAGGTCGCGATCGGAGTTGTCGAGAGTCATTGGGGATATGGACGGAATATGAAGCTCCAAGGGAAGGAGTGGGGCGACTTTTATTACCGGCTGCGGGACTTTTATGGTCACGGACTGGGCGGACAAGGAAAAGGGCAGCAGACAGCCGACTGTCAACAATGTGAAAAAGCGCGAGTTTCGCATGGTCTCCTCCTCAATTCAGTTTGCTTTTGGCCCACTCGACGCGTTGCCGCACGGTGGGGTTCAGATCCGGGACTTGCTGAAGGGCCTGGAGCCGCCGCGCAGCATCGGGATCCCTCCATTCCAACAAAAGATCGATCAGGGCTACCTGCACCAAGGGCGATTGCTGCTGGAGAGAATCCAAAATTGCCTTGTGAACCTGGGGCTGCCGCCCGTGGCGGCTGAGAGCATCGAGAGCCGCCAAGCGCACATCCACGCTCGCGTCGTAGCGTAGCGTGTGAAGGAGAGCGGAAAGCACCTGTGGATCAAGTTGCTGGTCGCGCGTGCTCCAAGTTACGCCCTCGAGCCGTGCGCTGGCCGATTGTTGCTGCAGCATGGAAAGCACAACCAACTGCTTCATGCTCGCGAGCTCAGATTGCATGGCAGCCAAGTCTAGGGAAGGAGGCTTAGGGCCAGCCAGGCGAAGTCCGGTGAACACGCCGATGGCGAGCAGCGCGGCACTCCACGCTATCGCTCCCACGGGAGAACGAAGCCAATGGAACACGTTCCAATTCCAGACGGAAGCGCGTTTTCTCCAATGCGAGTCGTCCGCGGGCTGATTCGAATGACTCGCTTGGTACGCCTGCAGCATGGCTTCAAAACGTGCGCGAGACTCGGGGCCCGGCTGGTCCACTGGCAGAAGCGAAAGCTTCTTCCAAAGTGCGGCTTCTTCGGAGCAATCCGCGCACTGTTCCAGATGTGCTTCCACGGTGTGGCACTGACCGGGGCTCAAGCTCCCTTGCAGGTAGTCCGGCAAGAGTTCCGCGATTTGTTCACACTTCATGGCGACCTCTTTGAGGAGGGATATTTCTTGCTGCTTCGGCTTTCTTCAGCATCGTCCCCTGGGCAAGTTGATCAAAGGCTTTGCGCAGTTCCTGCAAGGCACGATGTATGCGCGTTCTTACGGTGTTGAGTTCGCAGCCTAGCAGGCTCGCAATTTCCTCGTATTTCAGCTCTTGAAAGCGGCAGAGAAGCAGGATTTCTCTCTTTTCCTCCGGCAGCTGCCCAAGAGCGCGCTGCAATAGTTCGACTTCCTGCTGCTCTTGGGCGGAATCCGTAGGGACAACAGGGGGTAGCATTTCCGGCTCGAGAGCGGTCTGACGGGGAAACCTGCGAAAGTGGTCCACGCGGGCGTTGCGCGCAATCTGGTAAATCCAGGCGCGGAAGGGCGTTCCGGGACGGTAGCTCTGGCGGTATTTCAGGATGCGGAGGAATACTTCCTGGACCAGGTCTTCGCTCAACGCCCGGTCGCCGGTCAGCTTCGAATAGAAATTGAAAAGGGGTGTTTGGTAGCGATCAAACAACACACCTAGCGTTTCGCCCGCGCCATCGCGCACTTGGAGCATCAGATCCTCGTCGGAAGCCAAAGTCATCGCCGAATTATGGTCCTAAACGGCTGTAGTTGGCCTTACAAAGAGTGAATACCGCGGATAGTGGAAAAGGTTCCGTGCACTGGCCGCCAGGAAGACAAGGCCTAGTGGCGACGGCGAGAGGAACCAGGCCGAGAAGCCAACACACGCGCTGATGAAGTAAGGTCAGAGCCTTGCGGCTGCCAGACTATTTGCAAGCGCACCACCGCGAATTAATCCGACTGCCTCATCGGATCAATGCCGCCGCGGTGGCAGGTCGAGCAGTTGATGAAGTGTCCTTTGGGATTCGCCGCCAAGTTTTGCATTTTCGCGAGCCGTTGATTGATATCAAAGTGCATCAACGCCATATCGCGAGCGCAGCGCTTGGGGCGCTTGTCGTCCCTGGAGAAGTCGTCCTCGATGTGGCAGTGTTTGCAGGTCACTCCCAAGGCGCGGCTATATCCCTCGTTCATGATCAGAAGCAATCGCGCGGCTGGAACCTTCTTGAGGAAATCGACTTGGATATTCTTGAACACCTGTCCCGAAGGCTCCTGCTCGTGGCCAACGATCTGCTTAGATATCTGTTGAACGAAAACATCGTTGATTTCTTGGGTTGAAGGTTCCTTGGGTCCCGGCGCCGCCGCAGTCGGTGGCCCCTGTTGCGACTGAGTTCGGCTGGCGCCGTCCGACCATGCCATCAGAGCCAGCGCCAAGCCGGACACTATCCCCATAATCCGAGTGCGTTTCATTGGACCCCCTGTCCAAGAGAGAACCGCCGCGAAAGCGGCACGCTTCTCTTGTATGGATGACGGCGGTGTCCCCTCCAACGTTTCAGCAAAATGATTGCCCCAAATTGAAATCTTCTTTCCCTTCCGACGAGAAAGCTAGGGACTTAGACGCCAGCCGCGAGTTGGTCGAGGCCTTTATCTCCCATCTCGCGACATCCGCACAGGAAAACAGGGATGGCCTGCTGTGCAAACTCAATTCCTATGCTCAACCTGTGGAGGCGAAACTATGAGACGACAGATTCCGGGCCTACATTTGAATCAGCGAGGAGTCGAAGAGAGGCTTGAAGGGTTATTCCTGGTTCGTGTGGATAGGGCTCACTACCGATGGCATCCGCAGAAGCCATTTGTAGAAATCCGATTTGTCGTTTTGGAACCAAGACCTTTCGAAACGCGGCTCTTCTCTGGAAGGTTGTATTGCACCGAAAGGGCTCTTTACAAACTCAATTGGTTTCTTCGGGATTTCGGCTATGATGCCCAACTTCTAAAAGACGACCAAGTCGATGAAAAAGCACTCCGCAATCTTCGTGGCGTCGTCCGAACCTCGTATACAACTCTGAACGGCCGCTCGTACCAGAATCTCGAAGCCTTCGCTCCCGAGGCGGACTGGGAAGCACTCGAATGCACCTCACTGTCCCACAGCGATCTGCAGGGCGGCACCGATGGTCTATAGCTACACGCAAATCAGCCAGTATCTTCGCTGCCCTCGCAGCTATCGCTACCGCTACCTGGATGGGTGGCAGGAAAAGGAGACACGGGCGGCCATGGTCTTCGGTCGCTGCTTTGAAAAAGCTCTGGGTGCCTACTTTTGTCAGGAAGATAGCGCTGCTGTTCTTTTCAAAGAATGGGATGCGTACCGCGATGCTCCCTTTGCATTCCGTAAGGGAGAGTCCTGGGATCGGCTCTTCCACCAGGGAGTCCATTTACTCGAAACATTTGCACGGGATAATCGGGTTCGAATTAGCAGTCCAAAGAAGAGTCTGCAAATCAAAATGCTTCGACCACTGCCAGGAGGGAGCGAATTCGTCGCCTATCTTGATGCCATTGGTGAGATCGATGGCCAGCCCTGTCTAATCGACTGGAAGACCACAAGCAGCCGTTATTCAACGGAACCGGAGGGGTTGCTCTCGCTCGATCCCCAGCTCATTTGTTATTCCTGGATCAGTGGGATTCCGGAGGTAGCACTGGTTGTATTCGTGCGGAAGCATGCTCCCGAGATTCAATACTTGAGAGCGTCGATCTCGGAAGAGCAGCGTCAGGAATTCGGGCGCCTTGTGGAAACAACCATCGGCCAAATCGAAGCGGCTCAGTTTGTTTCGCACAGTGGTATCCGCTTTCCCCAAAATGGCTGCGTGAGCTGCCCACACCTGGGGCTTTGCCTGAACAACCAGCCGTTAGTCGACATGAATCTCGTGCGCAAGGCAGGAGCGAGCGACCTTGATTGGCTTGACGAGCTTGTGGACTAACGGACGGACTGACGTGGCACCGGAACTAAATCGCCGGCGGGCGGCCTTCGTCCTGGGCAAGATCGATGAGATCTTGAGTTGGGAGAAGACCAAAGAGCAAGAAAAGGATGTGCGATTCGTCGAGCTTGGAGAGTTCTTATGCGAGGTTCGGGCGAAGCAGTATTGGAGGCTCGAGAAATTGAAGTCGTTCGACGAATTTCTCGAAAAGCGCTTCCCGGAATCGCGGCGCAAGGCCTACTACTTGATGGCCATTCACGAGCATCTACCGCGGATTTCGAAACCGGAACTAAGGTTGATGGGATGGACCAAAGCGAGGGAGTTGGTGAAGGTGGCTCGGACAGATGGACAGAAGTTCGACTGTGCACCCTGGGTGCACAAGGCCGGCTCGATGCCCAGGGAGGAATTCAAGCAAGAGGTTGAGCGGCACCTGACCGGACAAGAGACTGAGCCGCACGAAATCCTTTACTTCAAGGTGTACAAGAGCCAACTGCCGGTGATCGAAGAGGCGCTCGAAACTGCAGGATTGATGCTCGGCTCAGACAAGTCGAGGGGTTATTGCCTGGAGATGATTTGCGCGGATTTTCTGGCGGGGGCAAACTTGAATGAGACGCAGCCAAAGGTTTGAGTATGCAAAGTTCACTGAATTCGAGGCGTCTACGCCAGAAACGACCTCGACTCAAATTGGATCCGAGAAAATACGCGATAATTAGGGCGCGCGTCCTGGAACGAGACGGCTGGCGGTGCCAAGAGTGCGGTTCAATGGAGGGGCTGGAGGTCCATCATATGAAACCCAGGAGCCGGCTTGGTGACGATGTAATGGAAAACTTGATTACGCTTTGCGTTGGTTGTCACGGCAAATGTCACGGTGGGCGTCGATAGAAACAATTCTGTTTCTTTCCGACGCCAGCGCCTCGAGCGTACTCGGCACGGCAAATCCAACCTTGACCGTTATCGCCGTTGCGCCCGCTGCAGTGGGGTATATGATCCAGCAAATGAGAAGCGTGAGGGAGCCAGCTCTCACAGAATACGAAGTCGCAACCTAGATCATGCTAGGTCCTGCCCCCAGCGAACGGGCATGGAGAGGTTGTACGTGGCCCTTCTCCATCAAGTACTGGCGAAGGGCATGCTTCCAATGGGGTATATCTCCAACAATTTGAGAAGCTTTCTGATTGTTCAAGACCGTACAAGCAGGGCGGACCGCTGCCGTGGGATATTCCTCACTCGTCACCGGAGTCACTTTTGCCGCTACCTTGGCCTCCTCGATAATATGCCGGGCAAATTCATACCACGTCGCCGCCCCTGAATTCACTACGTGATAGATGCCGTTCCCCGCGTTTTTCCGCAACAGATCCAGGATCACCCGCGCCGCGTCCGACGTTGAAGTCGGCGACATGGTGATGTCATTTACAACGCGCACCTCACCCGACTCTCGACCTTTTCTTAGAATCGTCTCGACAAAATTTCCACCTTTGCCGCTCGATCCCGCAACACCAAACAGTGACGCCACGCGCATAATTAGGGTTCCATCGCTGTGCTCCCGCTGCGCCAGCTTTTCGCCCAGCGATTTCGACGCGCCATAGACGTTGAGCGGGCTGGAACTATCCATCTCAGTGTAGGGCCGCCGGCTGTCTCCGCGAAAAACGTAGTCCGTGCTGATGTGCACAAATCGCACTCCGCGGACCTTGCAAGTCTTTGCCAAAACTCCGACGGCATGTGCGTTAATACGGAAAGCCTCAGTCGCATGTCCTTCAACCTCGTCTGTTTTGTGGTAGCTCGTGCAGTTGATCAGAACATCAAATCGGTGTTTCGAAAGAATCGCCGGGATAGACGACAAATCACATACGTCCAAATCGTTCCTACAAAGTGCCACCGTTTCCATTCGGCGCTCTGGCACAGCAGCAGCACGGATGATATCGCTGCCCAATTGTCCGTTTGCTCCCAGCACAGCGACAATCATATGCGGACGATGCCTCCATACATTTCCACATCACTGATGATCTCGTGCCAACGTGTCAGCTCTTTGTACCAATCCAGCGTGATGGTCTGCGGCGTTTTTTGGAGCACTCCGCTCTCCAGCGCCTGGTAGACCTCCAGCGCGCCTTCCCGCGCGCCAAACTTCGCCTCAAATCCCAACGATTGAATCTTGTCGAACGCCACCTGGTACGATCGTCGGTCCGGATCACCATACCAATCCACCTGAATCTTTTTCGGTAGGCACCCGATCACAATCTCTGACAGCGGACCCACCTGGTAGTTGTTGCGGTTCGCGCCTATGTTGAAAATCTCGCCGTTTACTCTGCCCGCGTCCGCCCTCAACAGAAAACAAATCGCCGCCGCCGCATCCCGGACGTGCAGCATCGGCCTCCATTGCGACCCGTCGCGCATCAACGGAAGCACGCCGGTTTTCCATGCTCCGTAAGTCATGCCGTTAATCGCCAGGTCAAACCGCATCCGCGGCGAGTAGCCAAACACCGTCGCTTGGCGAATCGCCACCACGCAGAATTGCCCATCGCCCAGCGGCAATATCCCCTCTTCAGCCGCGCGATTGGCTTTCGCATAGGTAGTCAGCGGATTTGTCGCGCTTTTTTCGTTGACCGCATGTCCGTTGGCCTGGAACCCATAAACACTGCACGACGACGGTAGGATGTACCGCCGTACGCCCATCTCCTTCGCCAACTTTGCTGTGCGCACGCGCGCCTCGCAATTGATCTCCCACGTCTCTTTTTGAAACAATTCGCCGCTTGGATCATTCGAAAGAGCCGCCAGGTCCACCACGGCTTCTGTTCCCGACAGATGTTCCGCCTGGATCTTCCTCGAATCCTCTTGTACGACTTCAATTCGCGGGTCCTTGGCAAGCAAATTTTTCCCGAAAAAATATCGGTCCAGCGCCCGCACTTGATATCCCTGCTCCAGCAAGGCCGGAACTAGCGTCGTTCCGATGTACCCTCCCGCTCCCGTTACCAATACTTTTGGCATTAGAGTTCCTCTCTCACTCAAAATAATTCTGCAATTCCCGGAACCGCGGCTGCTTGCGGTCCTTGTCTGAAAGGATTGCATCGCCCTCCGCTATCGGCCAGGCAATTCCCAGGTCCGGGTCATTCCACAGCAACCCCCGGTCATGTTCCGGCGCATAGTAATTCGTCACCTTGTAAATCACTTCGGTGTTCGCTTCCAGCGTGCAGAACCCGTGCGCGAATCCCACTGGCACCAGAAACTGGTTCCATTCGGCTGCGCTGATCACCCGCGCCACGTGCTTCCCGTACGTCTGCGACCTTCGCCGCAAGTCCACCGCCACGTCGAAGATCGATCCGCGTATCACCCGCACGAGTTTGTCCTGCGCAAACGGCGGAATCTGGAAATGCAATCCGCGCACCACTCCGCGCTCGACGGAAAGTGAATGATTGTCCTGAACAAATTCCAGGTTCACGCCGAGTGCGCTCAACCCGGCCTTGCTGTACGTTTCTGAAAAGAATCCCCGGTGGTCCCGGTGAATCCGCGGTACGATCATCTTCAAGTCCGCGATCTCCGTTTCCAACACTGCTACCGTTTGCACCGCTGTGGCACTCATGGATCCTCCTCGTTTGTTAGAGCCGAATTCGATATAACATTCCTGGCAAGGCCGAGAGGAGTGGGACTCTTTCTCGTCTAGCGCGCCGACGTCGCGGCCAGCTTCAGTTCCTCGGCAAGCAACACCTTTTCGCGCATCATCTTCGCCGCTCGCCAGAGTGATTCGAACGTTCCCGCGTCCGTCCATCCGCCGCGGATCATGTCGTAGCTGAGCTGCCCTTCATACAGATACGAATTATTGACGTCCGTGATTTCAAACTCGCCGCGCCCCGAAGGCCTCAGCGTCCGCACTCGGTCGAACACCGTTCCGTCGTAGAAATACACACCGATCACCGCGTAGGGCGACCCCGGAACCTTGGGCTTTTCCTCGATCCGTACGATTCGCTTGCCGTCGAACACCGGCACCCCGAACCTCTCCGGGTCCTGCACTTCCTTCAGCAGGATCAGCGCGCCATCCTTCTGCTGCTCGAATTTCTCCTTAGCCTTGCGCACGCTGTTCTCCAGGATGTTGTCTCCCAGGATAACGCAGATTTTTTCTCCCGCCGCAAACGGCTCCGCCAGCCGCAGCGCGTCCGCGATTCCTCCTTCACCTTCCTGGTAGGCGAAATGTAATTGTTGCAGTCCGAAGTCTTTTCCGTTGCGCAGTAACCGCAGGAATTCTCCCGCGCTGTTCCCTCCCGTCACGATCAGGATGTCCTGGATCCCCGCATCCACCAGCGTCTGTAGCGGGTAATATAACATTGGCTTGTCGTATACTGGCAGCAAATGTTTATTCGTCACCCGCGTCAGCGGATGCAGCCGCGATCCCGTTCCCCCCGCAAGCACAACACCCTTCATTTGGACCTCCTGAATTAATCGTCTACGATTTGATCAAATACAGCTGTGTCCTGGACCCAATTCTTTCGGCGCTTCGAAAATTCCGGAATGTAATAGATTAGCCAACCTTATTGAATAATGCGAAATTTGGGATGATTTTGGGCTACGGTTGCAACGGAACAAGCTAATCGTGACCAGCAACAGCCTGGAAGCGTTGCCTTGTAAAAGAGTCATCACAAGTCTGACTTGAGTTGTCGGATTGAAGGGAATACTCGGGTACAATTTCCTTCATTTTGGCGCGGACCGGCGCCGCGCCATCGACGCACATCGATGCTCGAAGCTCCTCCAGCTGACGACACAATTCCGGCCAGTCTCTTAGCGGTCCTTTTGTCCGCTTAATCTTTTCACACGATGTGGGAATGACTTCTTCGTGCTCGTAAAAGAGTTCCTCGCTGAGTTTTTCTCCCTCCCGCAAACCCGTGAACCGGATCTCTACATCACGTTCAGATTTGCAAGAAAGCCGGATGAGAGTGTGCGCCAAGTCTACAATCTTGATCTGCTCGCCCATGTCCAAGACGAGAATGTCACCATGCTTTCCAATTACGAAGGCTTGTAAGACCAACGCCACAGCTTCCCGCGTTGTCATGAAGAAGCGTTTGATTTCCGGGTGGGTGACCGTCAACGGCTGATGGTTATGAAGCTGTTGAGTCAGTACGGGGACCACGCTGCCGTTCGACCCCAGTACATTTCCGAACCTTACCGACACACAACGCATTCCATTTCGTGGTCGAGATGACAGGATCAATTCACACACTCGTTTAGTTGCACCCATTATGTTCGACGGATTGACAGCCTTGTCGGAGGAAATCAAGACAAAATTCTTGCAGCCTGCCTCATCAGCGAGTCCCACCAAGGACAAGAGGCCAAGGACGTTGTTCTTAACCGCCTCATGGACGTTGGATTCCATCAAGGGCACATGCTTGTACGCGGCGGCATGAAAAATGATCTCCGGTGTGAATTCCGACAGGAGGCTGCGAACACGCTCATCATCAGTCACGTCGGCAACGCGAAAGTCCACTTGAGTTCCGTTCTTGTGCGTGTCCAGTTCTAAACGAAGTAAGAACAGTCCCGTTTCGCTTTGATCCAAACATATAAGTCGAGCAGGGCTGTAATCCAGGATCTGACGGCACAGTTCGGACCCGATTGAGCCAGCAGCTCCCGTCACGATAACGGTCTGGGCTGCGATCTGATTGCGGACGGCCTCAAGATCGATCTGGACAGTCTCTCTCCCAAGCAGATCTTCAAGGCGCACTTCGCGAAATTGATTGATGCTAGCTTCACCTCGAATTATGTCGCTCAGCGCAGGCACGGTCTTAAAAGGTAAATTCGCCCTTTGGCAAGCATCCGTAATCTGCTGCATCTGCTTGCCGGAAGCAGAGGGAATAGCAATTAGTATTTCGTCAGCGGGATTATCCTCAACGAGAGTTTCTAGTTCCTCTATAGTGCCCAGCACTGGCACTCCCAGAATGTAGACACCTATCTTGGATCGATCATCATCCACGCAACCGACTGCCACATAGCCGCTATCGGGCCGGGTAAGTTCCCGGATGACCATCTGAGCAGCAAACCCCGCCCCAATGACCATTACTCGTCGCGAACGAGAGGAGTCGCGGCGGACAGACTCTACTAGAACGCGTGAACCAAGCCTCGCGCCGGCGAGAAAGCATGCCGTAAGAACCGCTTCCAAGAAGTAAACGGAGCGCGGGAAGGCAACCGCGCCCAAAAGATAGCGGTTCACTGGAAAAAAGACAACAGATCCAATCGCAACGGCTTTCATGATGTTAATTGCATCACTCACACTCGCGAAGTGCCACCAGCCATGATTTAGGTTGAATAAGCGCAGAGTGATCAGCCGGATGACAACAAGCAGCAGACCAGACGTTAGCAAGACAGGCCGATATGGTAGCGAAAAATCGAAGCGCAACAACCATCCCAGGACCAAGGAGGTGAATACGAGCATCGTTTGGAAAATATAGATGAACACAGGGCGCTTATTGAACAGAAGCTGCGGCAATCGTAGTAAGTATTCGCGCATGGATTTGAATGAATCTCCTCAGTTTTATGTTCGAGAAAACGACGATCCTCGTCGTTTGTTGGACGCGGCCCCGTTCAGCGTCTGCAACGGCTTGCTGACGTTGCGATAACGTCGATGTGAACAAGGCAAAATGGAACCAGTTGAAAAGTGGTTGGACCCTGGAAGTCTTTGGGACGGCTAGTCGTCACTCGCGAAATCTCTCGTAAGTCATTCCACCCGCGACTGATCTAATCAATGTGTCACTCCGTGTCTCCGAAGCACTTGTACAATAGTTCGAAGAATAATTCTCATATCAAACCGAAACGTCCTCTTTCGCAGATACTCACAGTCGTATTCCACCTTTTTTGGAATAGGTAGGTCGTCTCGACCGTTGATTTGAGCCCAGCCAGTCAGGCCCGGAACGAGTTCGTGTACTCCGCGCTCCGTCCTCAAAGCGACTAAATCATCCTGGTTGTGGAGCGCAGGGCGTGGACCAACGAAACTAAGGTCGCCCTTAAGAACGCTATAAATCTGTGGCAATTCGTCCAAGCTCGTCTTGCGCAAGAACGAGCCAACACTAGTGAGGTAGGCACCGGAATTGGTGAGCAGATGGGTGGCTACTTCTGGCGTGTCCGTCCGCATGCTGCGGAACTTGGGCATTCGAAAGATTTTATTGTCGCGACCCACGCGGTCAGACCAGTAGAGCACCGGGCCCCTGGAGGTGAGCTTTACTGCAAGGGCAATGAGAAGCATGGGTAGAGCAAACAGTGGCAACGCAACGAGTACAAGGGCAAGGTCGAAAAAGCGCTTCACCACGTCTCCAGTCCTGCCCCTGCCTTGTGCCTGCGCTGGCTTATCCAACTTGCAGCCTCCGGAGTATGAAATGGCCGTGCATCCTTTCACCATATTCAGAGCGCCACACGATTCAATTACGTCTTTTCGTGGCTTGACCAACAAGTTCTGTAGCCCGAGGAGGACCCATGCCGGAATCCGGTCGGTCAATGGGGAACGGTACGGGGTGGGCAGTTGCTCGCCCTCATCGCCAAGTACCAATTTGCCGTCTCCTGGAGTCCCTTCGACATAGAACAGGGCGGTGCCCATTCGAGCTCGCGACGGATTTCTGAACTGTCGATCGCTAGCGACTCCAGCAAACGGCCCACTTGCGCGGACTTGCCACTCAGCCTCCCCAACAGGCGCAGCAATGTGGGCGGAACGGCAAGCAGCCTCGTCGGGCGTCCAAAGGCTTCCGCCAAATGCCCGACCAACTCTGCAGTAGAGACATCCTCGCCATCACTCACGAGAAAGGTCCGCCCTGATGCCTTAGGGTGCGTGAGACAGAGGGAGATGGCATCCGCAAGGTTACCCAAGTAAAGTAGGCTGCGGCGGTTTCGCACACGGGCAAAAGGCATGGGAATCCCCATGCGTACTAGGTCCATCAACTGCAGAAAGTTTGCCCCCACTTCCTTGCCATATACCAAGGGGGGCCTCAGCACGACGACTTCCAGCCCAGTCTCGGCTGCCACGCTGCGCAAGACCTGCTCAGCTTCCCACTTAGAAATGGCGTAGGCATCCTCAGGGCGGGGATGGTCTGCCTCGGTGAAAGGTACCCCCGTTGTCTGTTCACCGTTGACTTTAACAGAACTCACATAAACCAGCCTTCGCACTCCACAGCCGGCCGCCATACGCGCCAGACGCTGCGTTCCTGCCGTGTTTACTCGACGGAAAGCCGCCAATGGATCTGGTGCCGATTCCTTCATGACGTGCACGCGCGCTGCCAGATGCACAATCCCGTCAATGCTGGCCAAAGTGGAAGACCAGTCGGTGTCGCGACCAATGGAGGGAACCTGGACTCTTTCCACGCCAGCTGGAATTTTGTCATGCGAATCTGGCGAGCGATGTGAACCGCGAACGTCGAAGCCGAGCGACAGCAACTCTTTGCACACGGCCACGCCGATGAACCCACTGGCTCCCGTAACAAGGATCCGCCCTCTCATCTGGATGATCAGAACTGACCGAACCAATTCGCTTTGAAACGGCTTTTGTTAACGACAATTTGCCAACTCGGCTTGGATTGCGCGGGACCTGTGCAAGCCCTTCCCGACATCATCCGCAGGCTGCCTTCTCGAACATGACACTTTCAATCCCAGTTACTCGTTGCAGTACGGCAATGTAGTCCCTGGCTGTTTGCTCACGCGAAAGGTACCTCACAACATAGTTGCGGCCGCTTCTGCCAAGGCGCTTCCTGAGTTCGCCATCGCTATAAAGTTGCTCGATTGCTCCCGCCAGCGACGCCGAATCCTCGGGGGGAACGCAAACTCCACAATCAGCCTCTTTCACCAATTCGCGGGCTTGACCTTCTACCCCCAGAATCACGGGCCGACCGCACGCCATGAACTCGAGCATCTTCGACGGAATTACTGTCTTAAAGACTTCCGACTTCTTCAGTAGAACCATACACGCCGAGGAGGCTCGTATCAGGGCAGGGATTTTGCCCCGCGGCTGCTGCCCAATAATGAGCAGGTTTTTCAAGCCCATCGCCACCGTCAGTTTCTGCACGGTGGATTTATCCGCGCCTTCTCCCACTAGAAGTAACAGAACCTCCGGCCGGGTTTCTTGGAGCCGGGCAGCAGCGTACGCGACCGTACTTAGCCCGTGAGCGTTGCCTAGGACTCCAATAAAAGATACGACGAATCTGCCGCCTAGCTGAAACTCCTCAACAACAGAGTCTGTTTCGCCGTTTGGAGTAAATACATCAGGGTCAACTCCATTCATAACAATTGAAATCTTTTCTGGAGCGACATTGTAGTGCTCGATGAGATATTTCTTGAAGGCAGGCGTGACCACCACGATATGCCGAGAATGACGATGGAGCAAATCAGAGATCTTGCTGAGAACCGCTCGGACTTGCCGGTTCACGCCGGAGTTGGCGTCCAACGTAAGGGATTCCGGCCACAAGTCGCGTACTTCGAATACCAAAGGGACTCCTTTCAGCGTGGCAATCCACAACCCGGCCAGGCACTCCAGTAGCTGTGGCGAGGTTGCGATGACGACGTCCGGAGAGTCGAGGAAACTGCCCCTCAGAGCTGCGGAGACGGTAAACGAGGTGTAATTCAGAATCCTCTCCCAGGTTTTGCGATTCGGCAGCGCAGCCAGCCAAGTTCGTTCTACTCGAACCCCATCGACGTCTTCTCGCATAATCAAGTGGCGGAGTTTCGCACGGTATTCCTGAGGAACCACTCCGCTCGGATAGTGTGGGAACCCCGTGAGCACAGTGACATCGTGGCCTGCTCTTACCCAGAGACGGCTTAGCTCGGAAACACGCGCTGCCGGCGCTCCCATTTCTGGAGGAAAGTATTGTGAGAGATATAAGATTTTCATTGATCGGGGCTCGAAAGAAATTAGGGTCAATAGTAGAGAAGCTTGAACACTGCTTTCCCTGCAAGCGCACGAGTCCTGTTCCACGAACTGTCGCGATAGGTTTCCCATTGGTCAGCGAAACGAGCGAACCGCGGATTTCCTGTGAGCCTGAACATCACTCTCAACTGAGCAATATGCAATAGATGGTAAAACTTACTGGCGAGCATTGGTAGCATAGTGCCCGAGTGTTCATAAAGAGACCAGAATCCGGTATCAAAGCTGGGAAGCGCGCTGACCAAAGTCGATACTGCTCGGTCAAACAAGTCCCTGGCGGTACTGTCTTTCGTAGCGAGAGCATAGTCATAAACTCCCCAGCTTGCCCAAATAAAGCCGTTAAGAATATGAGTCGGAGGCCAAACAATATATTCCTCAAACCAGGTGTAACCGCGCTGATCGACGTACGTCACTCCACCATCCGAAATCCCCACTTTGAATGAGTCAAATGCTCGGCGAGCGACTTCCAGATAGTGCAACTCCCCCGTTTCCTGATGCGCCCTTACGAGCAGCGAGATTCCCTGTCCTTGTGCAAGGGCCGAATACCAAGGCTTTTTTAGAGTTTCGCGGTACTCCCAGTCAAACTTATGCATCCAGAGCCACAAATTGGCATGATTTCTTTCCAGGTGGCCAGCCATCCAATCGGCAATCAGCAGGAACTTGCGGCGTCGTTCCGGGTCGGCCGTGCGCAGCCAGAGGTTATAGTTCCCAAGTCCATATTGGGCGATCGCGATCGGATTGTATTGCAAGCCGATCACGCCACGGTAGTCAAGCATCGGCACGCCGGCCGCGTCGTAGTGCCCTGGGTAGTCCGCCTTCGCCACGAACGGCTGGTAATACTCACCGATGTCGCCGACACGGAAGTTTGGATTCGCCTCGGGAACGTCGTGCCAGAAGGTGAGCTGGCTTTCGCCCGATCCGAGATACGCGGCGAAGATGCGCCTATAGTAGTTTAGGCGCCTAGCTACCCACACATGCGCTTTCCTTTTCTCTCCCGCGACCATCTCCGCGATGCGTTCGTCTGCCTTCCCGTCCCACAGCGCGGGTTCCCTAGAGACCACTGAGGCCTTCCGCTACTTCTATTGCAACTCGGGAAACTTCAAAGATTTCATTTGCCGGAATCGGCGAAGGCCCCCCCGACTCAACGGCCCTAAGAAACGCTTGCACACAAGCGGTATGCCCCTTGTCCTGGCGCCAAGTCCGGAAGCCTTGAAATCCAGGACATCCAAAGCCACGGAGCACGCGGAAGTTCTCCAACTGAAGAATTCGCCCTGAGGCAAAAACCTCAACACGCTCCTTCGGAAATGAACGATGCCCGTTGGCGTAGTACTGAATGGAGGCGATCGAGCCGTCTTCAAACTCCAGCGAAATCTGCGCAGTATCCAAAATGGGTGTAGCACCACTTCTACCCCGCATTGCAGCGGCGCTTGCCCCGACGATCCGCGCTCCCAAAAGGAAACGCGCCAAATCTATGAAGTGACAAGCCTCTCCGAGAATGCGCCCTCCGCCAACCTGCCGGTCCTGTGTCCAATGATCCGGGGGAATCGAACCCGCATTCATTAACAGGCTCAGTGACTTGGGGCCTTGCGTCCCCCGCAACATCTCGCGCATGCGTTGCACATGAGGAGAGAATCTGCGGTTGAATCCGACAAGAAGGATCGGCGCTGCACCCCTTGCTGCGGATTCGGCGTAGGCAGTCTCGACTTCAGCGAGCTGTTCCCGGTTCAAGGCTAGCGGCTTTTCCACATACACATGTCGCCCACAGCGCAGAGCTTCTGACGTAAGTCGGGCATGGCTATCGTGCCGGGTGGCGATGAACAGTGTGTTGATTTCCTTCTGCTCAAACAGCTCCGCCGTACTTGTGGAGGCTTTGGTGAAGCCGAACTTCTTTCCATAGTGAACGGCATTTACGCCGTTTGTTGTCGCAATGGTATGCAACTCTGCCCGGGCTTTCGCCAGCGCGGGAATCAGTACTCGACCGCCATAATTGCCGGCCCCAATGCAACCGACAACGGGCTTGGCGGGTGCACCGAAAGGCCTCGTTCCGTCGATCTCAACTGTACGTGACTGCGTTTCCTCGTTCGACTGCCCCTCGGCGTACTCCAGCACTATGCCCAAAGAAGGCTCGCCGCTGGTCAGCACCGAATAAGCCGCTTCCGCGCGTTCGACGGGAAAGCGATGTGTAATCAACGGCGCCACGTTCAGAGCATGCGATGCCATCAGATCGAGAACGGCCTCGAAGTTGCGCTGCTCGGTCCAGCGCACGAACCCGATCGGATAGTCTTGGCCCTTTTGCTCATAGGACGCGTCGTAACGTCCGGGACCATAGGAACAGGACACCTGGAACGTAATTTCCTTTTCGTAAAAATCCTGTCGCGAGAGCTTTAGACCGGTGACTCCCACCAGGACAATCCTGCCCCGCCTTCGGCACATCTTGGCAGCCTGCGAAACGGGCTCGGAACTGTCCGTCGACGCAGTGATGATGACGGCGTCCACACCCCGCCCACGAGAAAAGTCTACTGCGCGTATCACGAGATCGTCGCTCGCGGACGAATCCGCGGCATATGCACCGAACTGGCGCGCCATCTCAAGTCGTTGCGGATCGTAGTCGATGCCCATCACCCGGCAACCCTGGGCGCGCAGCATCTGCACAGTCATCAGCCCGATGAGTCCCAGTCCCGTTACCACCACAGTTTCTCCGAGCGTGGGCTGTGCCAAGCGCAGGCCCTGCAGACCGATCGCCCCCAGCACGGCGAACACGGCCGATTCATCTTCGACGTTGTCGGGGATCCGCGCGCACAGATTCTTTGGCACGCTCACAACGCCGGCATGGCTGCCATTGGAAACTACCCGATCGCCTGGTCGAAACTCCGTAACGCCTTCGCCCGCCTCGATCACCACGCCCACATTGCAGTAGCCCAACGCCAGCGGCTGGTCAAGCTTGCTGCGCACTGCGTCTATCGCGGCCATTAGTCCGTCGGTGCGCACCTTCTCAAAAACCATCCTGACCTTGTCCGGCTGTTGCCGCGCCTTGTCGATCATCGAAGCACGACCGAAATCGACCAGCATACGCTCGGTTCCCGCGGAGATCAGCGTGCACCTCGTTCGGATCAGCACCTGGCCCCTTTGAAGCGAGGGGACTGGAGCCTCAATCAACGATGTCTTTCCAGTGGCTGTATTCAGAAGAACTTGTTGCATTGAACCTCAAGAGGGATCAGTTTCGCGTACATGTCCAACGAGACTCTGCGGCCGCTCCAACTTCACTTCATTGACCGGTCGTAACAGAAACGTACCTCCAAATGAGAGGTACATCCAGCCTTTCACTGTTATTGCCCGGCAGAGACGATGCCATTTTCAGTCTGACCGGTCGAGAGCTTCCCAGTTTCGAGATCTGATAGGACGAAGCGTATTTTCCCGGTCGAGGATCGCTTAATTTTGTCGACATATTCGATAGAAATAGCCGTATCGGAACCCACTCTTAGGCACATTTCTTTTCTCAGCAAAGCTTCGTCAGCCTCGAGATACTGACTGCCCTTCACAATCAAAACATTTACCTCTCCGATGCGCCGCTGTCGAATCTGCGCCTCTCGGATGTTGACCATGTCTTTGAAAATATGATCCATTCGACCGAGGCGCGCACCGTTCTTCAAGATTATGTAGTCTTCCTGCCGTCCATCCAAAGATGCCACCACACGCCCAGGCCGCCCACACGAGCATGCGTGCCCTTCGAAGGTGGCCCTGTCGCCCGTGTCGTATCTCACCAGAGGAGTAGCGGGATTAGTAAAATTTGTCCCCACAATCTTCCAGTTCGAACTCTCCTTCTCCGATACGAATTCCACTGCTGCAAAATCTTCATCTACGTGAAGACATCCAAGTTCGCATTCTGATAAATTGGCCACGCTCTCGGCCAGTCCATAACTCTGGCGAGGTTCCACATTAAAGGCCTTCTTTATGACGGCCCTCTGCTGTGGGAGCAGGTTTTCAGCTCCAGTCGTGATCCAACGTAACTCATAATTCAGGTCAAAGCTGAGCTCTAGAATTCTTGCTGCGAGAAGTGCCAAGAGCGAAGGATATCCGTGTAGCCACAGAGGTTTGCTCCGACGGAGCTGTTCCAGATAGGAATCAATATTGGAAAGGCTCATGTGATACGCACTGAAAAGGATTCGCCGCCCCGGATAGTCGTAGCGCCAGAAAGGAGGTCCCGTTTGTGTAAGAGGAACAACGGAGCGCCCCCCGAAATAGCCACACCAAGTCTCCCTTTTAATGCCGTGCCAGTTACGATAGCGCCACCAAACGGCCCACTGTTGCTGCACGGCTTTCAGCGTAGTGGCAAATCGTAGCCCGCTTCCCGTAGTGCCACTCGTGTGTGCCGTGATCGTTCTCTCTCGAAGTGGAGTTTCTGGTTGAAACTCCTTGTAATGGTTGCGGACTTCATCCTTCGTAAGGAGCGGTAGTCTCTTCAGATCATCCAACCCCCGAATGGTTTGTGGATCTACGTCCACTTCGCGAAATTTGCGCCGGTAATAGGGAACACAGCTGGCGCAATAGATCAAGAACTCCCGAAGGTTGTTGTCTCGGTACGTCTGAATCTCATCTGCACGCCAGAAGCTTCGGGCCACGGCTTCCCTAAGGAGGTCGTCGAATCTTCTCGCAAATCTGGTTCGCTGGATCCGCCACCCTTCGAGGCTGCAACTAGCGTTCTGCAATGGTATCGGCAGTCTCGGGTACAGTCTTTCGAGAGCATTCACGAGGATCTCCCTGAGTCGTTCCCCTCCGTTCGATCTTTCCCTTCCAACCGAAATGGGGCTCGAAGTGATATGTGCAGCGGTCATCGATTTCGCAGATCTTGCCATTCCAATCTGGTTCGTTGCTGATGACTGAGATGTCTCGCCACCCCGAGTCTGCTAGGGAAAAGCGCTGGCATCGGAATGCCTGGCGCACGATGGGGATTCGATCAGGGTCAAATCCCATCAGGTAGGCGCACGCGGCATCCACGGCTGGCGGAAGTGTTCCAAAAGCAATAATTCCTGCTGGGACGGGGTCCGGATTCATTGGGCCGCGCCCTTGTCCAGCAAGAATTCCATCCACCAATACTAGGTGGGGTTTCCTGTTCTCTATTGTCTCCCTACGCATCGTGCCGTTGGGATTCCCATAAAGCACAAGCTTGTTAAGGTCTAAGCACATTCGCCAAAGGGTGTCGTTCCCCCACCAATTTCCGCTTCGGATCACTTCCTCGGTATCGCCAAATATCGGCCGCCCAAATTTCCTCGCGAACCTCAGCATCCTAGGACCTATCTTTGGCGAAGACAACGCAACCTTTCTTAATCCAGCAGCAATCTTCCGCTCCAGTTTGTGCATGAATCCCGGCTGAGGATGCTCGTCGCCGCTTCTGCCCGCCGCATTCTCTGTGTGGTGCGGAAGCCAATTCTTGTCCCCATTCACTCCAACAAGGTTCTTGAGACTAATTGTTATGCCCGCTTTTTTATGAGTCTTGAGTTTCGGCAGGTTGAATAGAACGTCGCACTGCATCACGCTCCCCGAGATCAAGTACTCATGCCGGCCGCCGGAGTGGTGCCGGTTCACTTCACCGGCGTCATAGTCTGCTCCATAATAGTGGCCGGCGCCTTGGTGACGAACCAGCTCACTATGCTCCCCGAGGTCAAACGCGATGTATCCATTCGGATCTCCGGGGAGTTGCCGCCGTTCCACGATCACTCCCCCGGAATTTGTCCACTCTTCCTTGCGTAGATCGATGAGTTCGAACTTCAAGCCCTGTGCCTGATAGAATCCCTGGACCACATCTAACCCTAACACCCGAATGATTCGTTCAAAGGATGAATCAGTTTGCGGTGCGTCGGCTATCGCTACCTTGCCGCGAAAGTCGAGAGCCTTCCATACATAATCGGCGACAGCCCGGATAACGCTGCCGTGTGTCAGGATATACTGCCATCCTTCCGGGTCCCGTGGGTGTCCCTCCTTGACTAGGTTGGGTTTTAGCACCACGAATTGCCCCGGCTTAATGAAAGCTCTCAGAGGATTCCACTCCGGGGTCCCAAAATTTCCGGCGTCCAATCCGGCAAGATGAAAACAGTTGCGAATCTCTTCGTATGCAGAGTTGGGTCCGGTACTACACTCCCGAAACGCATACTCGGGATACGTAGACGACGGATGGAACGGAGCCAGCTTGGCGTACCCCGCCTCCCTGCTGCGACTAATCACAACCGTTGCCGTGAGCGCATAACTCATCTTTGTGATTGGATCCCTCCCTTGACCTGTCCGGGGGAACTGATGACTACAGCGAGGCAAAGGTACCCGCAAAAATGGCAATCGGTCGCGAAATCAGAACCTGACAAAATACTGTCTCAGATACGCGTCGTCTATCCTGCTATGTCTCTGAATTTGTGCTCGTTTACGCAGCAAGACCGGCAATTCCCGCGCCACTTGGCACCACGCGGCTCCGAGCGCCAATAAACTCTTGGGGGACTTGAACAAAAAATACGGAATGATCGCAACTTCCGTGACCGCTAGGTATGGCAGCAACCACAATAGAGTCCTCCAGGGAATGTCCTTGATAATCGTGAAATGCCGGTTTCGCAGCACACGCAATTGGAAGTCCAGCGCCTTCGAAAAAAATGTCGCTTTCCCCCCCACCGAACCCGATCCCACATGCCAGCCGAACGCGGACGGAAGGAACAAGCACCTCCATCCACGGAGATGCATCCGGAACCACATGTCACAGTCTTCCCACCCGGTCTCGTAAGACTCGTCGTAATAGCAGCCTGACGTTTCTCTCAAATCTTCCAACATCTTTCGCCGAAGGAACGGGAAACTTCCTGTGGGAGCAAAGGTCAAAGTAGGCTTGTCCCTATAGTGGCCTCCATCTCCCTGGAAACGCTTCCTCATCACCCAATGTTCTCCCTCGCCTTTGCGAAGCCGGTCTGTCAGCTCGTTCCCTATCCAGGAAAAAACACGGCCGCCAATCACCCCAACCTTGGGGTCTTCCAGCATCTTGCTGACACACTGGCTCACGAATTCACGGTCCAGACAAACGTCTTGATTCAATGGGATAATGAAATCGCCACGCGAAGCTTCAAATCCCTGGTTCATGCCCGCGGCAAATCCCCGGTTTTCCTGATTTTCGATATAAACGAATTCAGGATACTTTTCCTTGATTCGCTGCAAGGAACCATCCACCGAACCGTTATCCACGATGATAATCTCGATCGGCTTGTAGTCCTGAGCAGCCACATGTGCCAGGCACCGGTGAACGTGTTCATCCCCATTCCAGTTCAGCAGCACTATGCTTACCAAGGGCATCGATTCCAAAGTTTTTCACCGCCTCCTTCTCGCTCTCATCGCGCTTCGTAAAGCCCAGCACCCAGCTTCAATCAGTTGGTCTAACCGTAATTCCCAGCCTCCCTCGTATCCCGTCACGCAGGCCCCTCCACATAAAACGAATGCGCCTGACTTTCTCCGGATCGTAGAGCACGCTGCCGATCATCTGCTTCAGGAATTGACGCACGACAAACAACTTCGCCCTAACGCTTGGCAGTTGATGCCACACCACGAACGCGCGGTTTCGCACCTTGTAGTAATCGCGCCAAGGTATATGCGTGATCCAATTCTTCGGCTTCCCCAGAAACTTGACTGTCCGCGGTTGCCCTATGGTGTGCGGCATTACACACTGATTTACGACCGCGATGAGGAACCCGCTTCGTCTTAGCCTGAGGCAATGTTCGTAATCCACAAAGTCCATAAACAGGTCCTTGCGTGGCAGTCCGGCTTTTCTGACTGCCTCGCTGCGAATCAGGCTCCCGGACGACATGACCATGTCTACCAGCGTAAGGCTCTCTCCCTGGGACGCCATCGGCGCTTTGATTTGGCCTTCCCTCCACTGAAACGCTGAGTACGGTTCCCCATTCGCCGAATTGATCGCCAGCGGAGCGATAAGACCTAGCTTGTCTCGGTCCGGGAACGACTCAGCAGCAGCAAGCAGTTTTTCCACTGTGCTTGGCAAGGGCCTGCTATCTTGATCGAGCATCCAAACCCACTCATAGTTACGGCCAAGCGCGTACTCGAGGCCCGCGGAGTAGCCTCCCGACACACCTTCGTTCGTTGCCAGCCGGATGATCTTGATGGAGGGATATTGCTCCTTAAGGAGCTCTATCGTTCCGTCTGTACTTGCGTTATCAACAACGATGAGTTCGCTTAGAGGTTTGGTTTGCTTCAGTAGCGATTCCAGAAGTCCAGGCAAAATAGCTCTTCCGTTCCAACATACCGCGACGCTTGCAACGCTAGCGATCCCTGGGCACTCGTGAGGACCAGGAAGCGCTTCTCGACGACTAAAACGGTCTAAGTTCATGATCTGGCGCAGTAATTCCTTGAGTGCTCACCAAGAGTCTCAAAAACCTTGCTTTCACGAACCATGGGCTAGCGCCACCGGCCAGGCTCTCCGGACCGGCCAGCGAAAAGTTTCAACCAGCACAATGGCCAAAATTAATAATCCATTAGAGGACAGCAGCAAGGGGTTTACAGTGCACAAATAGAGATACCCAAGGTAGGCCAAAAACAAGTAGTGGTCAGCCCGAGCTGCCTCATTACCTAACGTCCGGAGGGGATAAAGTAGCAGGTAATAGAACATGCAAGCTACTGCCAGTCCGTAGGTTCTAATGAATTCTATATACGTTAACTCAGTTACGGGGACGCGCGTACCCAGCGCAGTGGAATAGAAGGTGGCGCCAAGCCCCTGGCCGAACACAAGCGTACGCCAGTCGCCAAACATCCTCATGTAATCTTGATAGTGAAGCAGCTTAACGGTGTTGCTTAAATCATCTGTACTAACCATCGCCTGGACAACGCCACTACTTAGCCCCGCCAACAAGACAAATCCAAGCGCGGCAGCAACCGCAACCCTGGCCTTTGTTCCCTTATACCAGGCGATGATCATTAATGGCACGAGCAAACCAACGATCATATTGTTGCGCGTGCCAGAAAGCATCATTCCGCACACGTTGAGCAGGAGCAAGGAAACATTCCAGAATCTTGCCCTGCCTGCCAAAACCAATGACTGGTAACAAAAATACGCGATGGCAATGACCAAGAGTGGCGACGTGTGAAAATACACCATGTGGTACGAAAGGCTTCCATAGCTCCTCTCGTTCAGGCTGAAGATGGTGTAACTGTCTCCCACGAACCACAGCTGTGAGCGCAAAACATCGTTATTAAATGTGATAGCATACAAGATGATGGTGACCAGCGATAGAACGGACAGTATCCAAGTGAGGGGGCATACAAGATTGATCCGCTTCATCGCGAGAGGAATAGCCAGGGTCAGGAAGAGATAGGGCTTATAAGACGCGAATCCGCCATTCCCATCCATTCCTCCCCCTCTAAGCGCATAAACCAACATGCCAATGAGCGGGAGCAAAACCACAAAAATCCAAACGTAATAATAGAGGTTCGTCGGCACTGGATATCGCCTGTTCCTCGAAAGCACTATGTCAGCGAGGATAAGCGTCCAAACCCCTAAGAACAGGGGCACCTTTGCGTGTACGAACAGATCCGCAGGATCGAAGACGGCGACCGCCAGCAGAAAGTACAGGTTTAGCCGGAGCAGGATGTTCATAAATCGCGAGCGAACGGAAAATGACGCTCTGACTTTCTAACTTGACGCGCGTATTTTAGGAAACCGGGCAAGGATAGCGATGTGATGCGGCTTGGCTAGTTCGAGTACCTCAATCGCGAGGCCAGCAGCTGCGAAGAGCTCTCGGCTGTTCAGCTCGTCAAACACATGATGATGCAAACATCGATTTTCAAAATTTCTTAATGACCGCTCGTGAAATTTTTCCCTGCTGCCGGCGGCGGGGTCGAGAGTCAAATCGTGCAGTTCTAGAATCTCCGCGACGTGTGATAAGTCTGTCTCGTCTACACTACGTTCGTAATCTTCCAGCATATGGGCGACGGGAGTGGGTCGCCGTCGGTGATCAAAAGTATGACGATAGTCGGGCAGGATGACCACGATTGCCCCACCAGGCTTAGTGACCCGTTCCCACTCCTTCAGCGCCCTGACTGGATTGGAAATATGCTCCAAATTGTGCGAGGAAAGCACGAACTCATACGACCGGTCGGGGATACCTCGTAGGTCTGTACCCTCCCTTATGAAGTTGAAGCCGCTTGTTTTCCGCGGATGGTATGAAAACGTGCGCCCCTCTCCGCGCCGGCCTTCCCAGATCGTTTCCTGGGAGAACACGCAATTATCCAAACCCTTTACGTAGCGATACAACGGAAGTGCCCCTTTGTCACCGAAAACACTGCTCGGGCCGCCTATCTCCAAACCGAATTTATTCTCTATCTGCGCACGAAACCGCTTTTGTGATGCAACATAGCGACCGAGAACACGCCTCGCAGCCCGAACCGCTACCCAGGCAAAAGGTATCTCCAACAGATTTACGAAACGAAGGCTACTCATAAGGCCATTACGGTAGGTAAGGAGTTTATCTCTTTGCTGATTTCTTCCATTTCCTTACATGGGGTCTAAGCACAAATCGCGCCGTTATAGGACCGCTGATTGTTACTTTACGGCTTTCAGGACGCACTCCTCTCCTGAGCTCCTATCCTTCACGTGAGCCAATTGCCACCGCATTTGATACCCGAGAGACAGAAGGCGGTCCATTAGCCATCGACCAAGGTTCGGTGGCTCCCTACGTCCTGCACGAACATTCAGGCAGCCGTTTGCCACGACTTCGGCATGAGCCGCGGTCGTCCACGTATCAAGTTGCCGAAACGCGATACGTCCCGCGAGTTGCCGCAGTGCGCGCTGACTAAAGAGGTGAATATGCCTTGGCGGCTCTAGCCCCCGCCAAAACGGCCCGAAGCGCTTGTGCCCGGAACTTTCGGCATTCGGCGTAACGGCTATGAGTCGGCCGCCCTTTTTTAGGAGGCGAACGCATTCCGCGAGCAAGCTAACTGGATCATGAACATGCTCTACGACATGGTTCATCACGATTGCGTCAAACTCCTCCCCCTCATAACCTGCCTTATCCAAGGGACCGAGGTGGACTTGCAGACCGTAAATTTGGCTAGCTCGTGACGCGGCTTCCGGATCCATTTCCTGTCCCCTAACGTCCCAGCCCAGCGACCGCAGCCGTGCGAGCCGACCTCCATCCCCGCAACCCACGTCGAGCACTCGGCCGGGAGGCACTCCATCCAAATACATCAAGGCAAGGCTTTTACGCTCACCTGAAATCAGAGTGGCCCTTAGAAAGAGGTCATGGACCAAACGAAATATCCAAATAAAATGCCCCTCCCTGCTCGACTTGTTTCCATTCTGAGGAACATCGACGTGAGTATAATAGTCAGCATATGCCTTCCCAATCTCTTCCTCGACCGGCATGGGATCGAGCCACAACATCCCGCAGGTTCCATTCGGGCATCGTTTAAAGCTCCAGCTTCCAGGCGCCCCGAAGAGCCGGTCCCGCAAACCCTCATAGAGCGATTCGCCCAAAGTGCCGCATAGGTAACAAGTCGGGCATGGGCGCGAACCGATCCGATCAGGGGTTTGTTGATCCATCAATAAGGGCTGCAGCGAAAACATGATTTAAGGATAACCTTGCGCGAGCGTTCGTTCTTCCGGAGTAAGAATCCGGAACCAGGTCACGAGCACAAAGCACAGAATCGTTCCAGACAGGAAGAGCCCCTTAACGATCGGGCCCTGAAGCAGAGCAGCCAACGCCAGAATCAGCAAGGACAGGACTGCTAGGAACGCTGTGCGCAACCAGATCGGGGCCCCGCCCGGCAAATAGCGTTTCGCCAGCCCAAACAAAAATAGGGCGTCAACTACTAAACGCGCGGTCCAGGCGATGGCCGCACCCTCGATCCCATACATCCGAATCATGCCCCATAGCAAGCTGATATATAAAGGAAGCTCAATCAGATGCAGCGTGGCGGTTAGGTCCGGCCTCCCCGCGCCTTGCAAGAGTGCAAAGGGCACATACGCCAGGCTGTTGATGAACACCCCCACCGCCAGCCATTGCAGGACGTGAAAGCTGTGCTGCGCGAATTCCGCCCCCAGCCACAGCTTCAATCCATCTTGTGCAAGCGCCACTGTGCACAGAATGGCGGGAAACAGCACCAGAAACAGGGACTTCACACTCCGCCCGAAGAGTAGCGCCGTCCGCTCGCGGTCCTGTGCAAAACCCGTCGAAAAAGCCGGGAACATGACCCCCATCAGCGCGCCGGGTAGGATCAGAAATTTGGTAACCATCTCATAGGGGGTTGCGTAATAAGCAACCGCGGTGAGGGAGACCAGTGCGCCAATTACGAAGCGGTCGAGCGTGACCATTAGCGGGCCGACCACATTGGTCACTGTCATCCAGCCGCCGAACCGCAGCAGCGTGCCGATCACGGAACGCTCCCAGGCAATCGAGCGTCTCAATTCGGGTAGGAGCCGCAGGCATAACAGAAGATGACCGGCCCAAGCGGCGATTCGTCCGGCAACCAACGTGGCTACCACCGGAACCAGGCTCTTGGAAAATGGGAGGACCAGCAACGGCCCGGCAAACATGAACAGCCCCATCGGTATCCGCATGGCGCTGATCACCCCAAAGCGCTGATGCGCCTCCAGCAACCCGCGCAACCCCGCCGTGGTGATCACGAAGGGGATGGAGAGTCCCAGCAACCGAAACGATTGCAGCGTCTCCCTCTGCAAGTCCGCCGGGACGTTCAATCCTCGTCCCGCCAGCCAGGGCGAAATCAGCAGGATGGATACAGTTCCGGCCAATCCCAAAAGCGCCATTAGTAGAAGTGATGTCCAGGCCAGCGAAGGAATCTCCCGCTCCTCCCCGGCCCCCAATTTTTTCGCCACCATCTGGGTGAGCGCGCGTCCCAGCCCGAGGTCAAACAGGCTAGCGTAACCGATCAGCGCCCACGCCAGTGTCAGCACCCCAAAACGTTCCTTGCCCAGCCCTCGAATGAGGATCGGAATGCAGAACACCGCCACGGTCATCGGAGCGCCGTAGCCGATCAGGTTCAAAACCGTATTTCTCGCCAGCAGCCGCCCGCTCGTCAGGTGCCCGTTATGCCCCTTGCGTCCATTCTGCCCGTCATGCCCGGTATTCCGGTTAAGCTGCTTATCCCCATTAAGCTTATTCACATTAACAAGGTTCTCCGCCGTCTCCGATCTTCGCGCTACGGTCGCGGACTGCGGCGCCGCGGTGTCTTCGCCGGACGGCAGGTCTTTGATGTTCTTGATTTCAGGCATGTTAAATTCTTAATTGATTCGTACCGCACTTATGTGTTAACATCGGCCGTGCTCACCAGCCGGAACCCCCGCCAAACTACCCTGTGCAGTCACGGTCTGGGTGAAAGACGCGTTGGCGCAACTCCTTTGGAATCCGCACTTACAGACCAATACAGTGTTTTGCCGTGTTTTAGCCGAAATCATCCGCCCGTAACTCCTTTGTTTTCCGCACTTGCAGAAAAATCAGTTCGCAAGTTGTTTAGAATGCGCACATACAAAAAAACGGGGGGCACCCTCTCGGTCGCTACACCAAGGCTGGCCGTACATCCGCGATGTCCACATCCACGGCTACCGACCTCTGGATCAACCCCAGCGAAACGATTACCCGCGTCCCGCTCTTCTTGCGCTTCAACACGCCTTCCAGTCCTGCGAAAGGTCCTCCGGTTATTCGCACTCGTCGCCCAACCGTCAGGAACGGATGCGGCACCGCGCGCAAGCTCTGCGCCAGGGCAGACCGCATGATTTCCATTTCAGTGTCGGGAAGCGCCGTCGCTTGTCCGCTAAAGCCGACCAGCCGTACCACGCTCGGGATTTCCAGCACCCGCAGCCGCTCGCGCAGCGCCAGCCGCACGAAAACGTATCCAGGAAACAGCGGCAAGTCCAAGGTGACGCGCCGGTCTTTCCATCTCCGCACCGAACTATACAGCGGCAAAAAATGTTCGACCTCGCGCATCCCCAGTTCCACCGCCACGCGCTTCTCATGCTGTGCGCACGTGTACGCCGCGTACCAGTGCTCTTCGGCCCAAACCTCCGGCAATTTAACCGCGCCTGCAAAATCCTCCGTCCTGTTTGCCGCTATCGTCGAAGTCGAAGATGCCACTCGAAACTCCAGATACAGCTTCGCCCCGTCAGCCACAGGGCCAAATCTCATTTAACCTTATTAGTTACAACACGTTACAGACGATTCAAGACTGCTTGTTGTTCAAATCGCTGTCCCGCCGAAAATCCTCTTCCACACGGTTCGCTGCCCCCGCGTCCGCACGGGGTTCCGCTCCGTTGGGACTCGCTCCATTCGAGTGCGCCCACGGAATCCGCGCCTTCAGCGCGCCAGCCACTTCATGCAACAAAACTTTGCGCGGATCTCTTGGATCGGCCCCTTCCCAGCGTGCGGATCCCAGCACCCAGACCACGGACATGGCGAAAGCCAGAAATGTGCCCAGAAACATGATCACCAAACGTGGAGGAAATGATTTCCTTTCCGGGATTCTGGCCGGATCCAGCACCTTGACGCTGGGTGTTTCCTTTGCTTCTTGCACCTTCGCGAGCTCATATTGTTCGGTCAGCAGTTCGTAGACCGTTTCCTGGATTTTGGCGCGGCGATAAAAGTCGGCGTATTTTGCTCCCAGAAGCGGGAGACTCTTGATGGTGGGATAAGGCAGACCACCGCCGGCCTTGGCAGCGGAAGGATCGACTGACTGCTCGGTGGATGCGCCAGTGCCGTTGCCGTTCACATTTGTTGCTGCAGTACCACCGAGCTTTTCGAGTTGTTTGCGAAGTTCCGCAACACGAGCGTTCAAGGAACGGATCCGGGAATTATTATCGGTATAGATTTGGCGAAGCCCCTCGAGCTGCGATTGGGCCGCGATCATTTCTCCTGCAATTGTTCCGGCCGCATCCAGCATCGCCTTTCCTTCTTGCTGGATATCAAGCGTGTTGTTCTTGCTGGAAAACTGCGCAAGCGCGTTCACGGCTTCATCGAGATCTCGCTTCGCAACCTTGAGGCGCTCCTCGAGAAACTCGCGTTCACGGTGCGCGGACGAAGTTGAGAGTTCAGAAACGAGCGCATTTAATTGGTCAACATAAGCGCTCGCGAGGGCTGCGGCTCGCTGAGGACTGTGATCCGTCACGCTGATGGTGATGATGCCGCTCTTCTTGTCTTCCGAAATCGATGTGTTTTCATCCAGTTTTTTCCGCGCATCCATGACAAGCCGAGTGCCGTAAACTTTTCTCAAATCAAACTGCTGAGTGAGTCGATCCTGGGAAGTCTCGCTTCTCAAGACGCCGATGAACAGAGCTCCAGAACTCTTGAGCCCGAGCAAATCTCCCGCCACACCTGCCAGCCCTGCTCCAGCCTTCGCCGCCATGGCCGCCATCATGGCCATGCCCGAGGTCGATTGCGGATCGGGCGGCATGAGCTGAGTGGTCGACGTGTAGGACTTCGGAATAAAGAACGCGACCAGAGTTGAGACGAGCAAGCCAGCTGCCACAGCTCGGAAAAAGAACCGGCGGCGTCCCCAAAGTAGACGCAGCTGATCTGCTTGCCACTCGCGCGAATCCTCAAGCGGCATTCCCGGCAGGGAAATCTCTCCCGTGACCGGCGCCGACGTTGCCTCAGGCTGTTGTTTGGTGGCCGTTTGTGTCACTTCTTAGCCTGCCTCCGCACATTCTTTTCACTCGTTGACCCGTCCTTACTTCCACGAACGAGGCCAAAACGTGAACTGGACCGAAGTCGTCACGTTCGATTTTGGCAAAGGGTCCAACACCGGGTAGTTCCACTTTTCATACTGCAATGACCCTGAGAGCATCACCGCCGCACCCAACGAAAAATCGGCTCTCACCTCTCCGTCATTCAACGTTCCTCCCTGCCGAAGATAAAGAGTGCTGATTTTCTGGTGCCGGTAATTAAATTGAATTTTGTTGCGGGAGGTGAGCCAGTATGTACTCGAAGCCTGCTCGCCCTGTCCAGCTCGTCCCAGCCAACTGCCGACAAGATTCCCTAGGTTCGTGTAAGAACCATCCGGATATTCAGCGTTCACATAAAAGCATCCGTTACAGCCCGAAAAATCCGGAGGTACCGTCGACCCGCCTTCTACCCGTAGGTCAAGCTTAGAAATCCCTGGAATCCGAGGCATGTATAGGCCCCCTCTGATCGCGGACTTGCGGGGGTATCCCAGCGGAGAAAATTCATCCTCGGTAAACGCATCGCCGTAGAATGTGAGCCAATTTCGCAGCCCGGGCACTCTATAGCTGAAGTCCACACCAGAGCGCCGATCCCCCGGATCATCAACGCCACCTTGAGTGGGGGCATTCCCAAGGGAATAGCTTCGCAAGAAGGTGTGCAAAGTCAGCGGGCCAGGACCACCTGCAAAAACAGTCGTACTTGAAACGCTAAACTCAAAGTTCGGGGTAGGCTTCAGGCTAATTTTTTGTCCTTGCAGGAAAGGCTGCCGATCTAATGGATGACCAAATTGCCCCACGATTCCTGTGTTGGTGTGGAACACAAAGTCATGGCCGTCAAACTGTCCGAGAAACCACTCCACGCGGATCGGTCCTAGCCAGCCCAAAATGCCAGGTAGTTTGAACGGCGAAACACGATTGATTCGAAACATGTTCACAGGTTCGGCGTTGTCGCTGAACATCAACGGCCCGCCCTCGGTAGGACTCCACCACAGGCTCTGTTTGCCGAAAGAAACCTGCCAATTCTCAAAGTTCATACCGACATAGGCATCAAGCAATCGAACTCGATTGAGGGTAGAAAACGGCGTGGCGGGCGGAACTCCAGGAATGTTATCGACCGAAGCGATAAACAGCCGCGCGGTATCCGGTTGAGGCGGAGCTGAAGGGGAATGTTGGTATTCAGCGCGAACGTAGCCGACCCAACGCCCAGATGTGGTCCACGCGGAAATGCCATCGACCGAGTTGAACCCTTCCTGATACGGCCTGCCGAAGTCATTGATAACCGTCTGCCCGAAATGGTTGCCGTCTGTGAGTGCCTGCCCCGAGATTCCCGTTACCCGCGCGTAGACAGATTCGACGCGGCCGTGAATTCGTCCGTCGCCGGCTCTCTCTTCGAATTCATCGCGGAATTCCGTCTCGAGCAGGCGATAGATTTTGTCCGCTTCAGGTCCGCCGCGGCCTCCGCCATCTATCGACTCCGAAGCTTCTTGCAAAAGGCGGAAGCATTCATTACGCGTCCAAGGTTTCATCCCGGAGAATCCGCTGTCGATCAAGCCCATAGCTGCGAGGCGGTCGAGGGCCGGATAAATCCAGCTATCGGGCGGAACGTAGGGCGAACCCTGGTTCGCAGGAGAAGAATTTCCATCGCCACGAAAGATTTGGCTGATCGATCGCCATTCGTCCCCGCCGAGTTCCGAGTCATGATGACGGCTGTAAATGTTCTGCGCCACAAGGTTACCGATCACGCTGCCGACGACCACGTCCGATGGAAAATGTTGACGTGCTTTCAGGCGCGAGATACTCACTAGAGAAGCCAAGCCATAGGCCATGATCTTGGGAAAAGTGCCGGGATACTCGTGGGCGATTACACCTGCGACCGACCATGCCGCAGCAGCATGTTCCGAGGGGAACGACGTGCCGCCGCTCTGGAAAAACGGCCCGCTGCCATCGCCCTGATAGGGTCGTTCGCGCCGCAGGGTGTACTTGAATGACTCGACCGCAACCAAACTGTTCAACGCCGCTTCTCCAGAGAGAAAGCCGGTCTCGCTCCAGTGTTCATTGTGGCTAACGTGACCCAGCGCCCAAATCCCAGCCGCCCCACCAACAAGGGCTCCTACACCAGCGTTTGATAGTGTTTTGTAGTGACTAATCGTCGTGGGATTCTGGGACAGGTGCTTGCTGAAGTCGCGGTCCGTCACAAAAAGCCCGGCCGAAATTCCACTGAGCGGAACAAGCCACTCCGTATCGGAGAACCGTAGTTTCGCAGGACTCGTCCAAATCTCTCGCTGATCTCGCACAAACCTTCCCACTAATCCTGTTTGCGATCCCTCGGACGTTTTCCTCATAGCGTTCGCGTTCTCTTCCGCCGACACATCGGTTTTTGGAGAAGGGCTTTCCTTCACCGGCGCCGGAGCCGTTTCCGATGCCGGTGGCTGCGTACCTTGTTCCTGTGCGTACGACACACTAACCTTCCCAAAGCTGAATAGCAGCGTTGTTCCGAGAATCGCTGTCAGGGGCCCTTTGTTCATTCGTCCTCATGGAATAGCAACGGCAGCAACCAATGCAGCCGACGACGCGATTTGCGCAACCGACAGAACATTCTTTAGCGTGCTGCTGCCCAGAACTGGCCTTTCCGGAACGACGATTGTGTCGCCCGGACCCATCGTGGCGGAGAGCACACTTCCGGACCAGAAACTGCCCTGCTTTCCGCTGGTGACCGAACCGTCCGCGCGAATGATGAAGATCGCGCTTTTGTTTCCAAGCGGTGTTGCACCGCCCGCGCGAGAGAGATACCAGCCAGCATTCCTTCCTGGCGTATAAGTAAGGGCGTTGGAGTTGTACACCTGCCCGATAACCAGCACGCTTCCGGGCTGCTTTGGCACTGTCAGCGAATCACCGGCGCGAAGTTCGGTGTCGTCTGGAGAGCCCGCAAAGTCTTTGCGGTCCGGACGAAGATGGATGACTAGCCGACCCGACACGGGAGCTTTTCGGAGAGCATCCAACACGCGCTGCCGCTGCTGCATGGCCGCCTGTTGCAATGCGGCTTCTTCTGTTCCGCTCGTGGATGCCGAAGTCTTCACGACCGTGGATTCCTGCTCGAGGCGTTGAATCAGCTCCTGACGGCTGTGCTGTTGAAGTTCCTTAACTTCGTTCCGTTCGAATACTGCTGCGCGCGGATAGGCTGTCGGGAGCAGGCCGCCAGCGCGCTTCAATACTGAACTCAGATGTTCGCCGGGCCGGATGCCATAAACACCAGGCTTCCTAACTTCACCACGCAGCGTAACCGTCGCCCCGATATCGTTCCAGCCGGCCTGTTGGGGCACGGTCAACACGTCACCGTCGCGGAGCGCCAAATTCTGGTCTTCTTTTCCTGCGAGTGCCGCAGCCAAATTGAGGTCCTGGTGCCCCGACGGCGTAGGTCCCCCCGAACCATTGTGCGGAATCGCATAATGCGTGAGGTCTCCCGAATCCGGATTGGCACTTCGCAACAATCCGCCAGCGGACTGGACTAAGTCGGCGACGCGCATGTTGGCTGCAAGGGGATAACGTCCCGGCCGGGCAACATCGCCTCTTACGTACACGCTTGAGGGCGAAACCTGCTCCGGATGGCGATGGACGAGAATCCGGTCGCGCGGCTGAACCAAGACATTATTCAAAGGATCGCCCGCAAGCGCGTCGTT
>Ga0207665_10000014_pt1 | contig 137803 bp, 119 predicted proteins | sample LARL112metaG_FD_184351 | JGI IMG/M metagenome (GOLD analysis project Ga0207665, IMG submission 184351) | Corn, switchgrass and miscanthus rhizosphere microbial communities from Kellogg Biological Station, Michigan, USA - LAR L11-2 metaG... | ecosystem: Host-associated > Plants > Roots >... | reverse complement strand
CGGGCTGAAGAGAAGGGATGACAAAAAGTCCCTCCGTGTCCGAGAGCGCCGAACGCGAAAACCCAGTGCCCACCTGAAGGGCAGTCACTTTGGCATTCGCGACGGACGCGCCCTCAGGGTCGGTAATCCTGCCGGCAATGCTGCCGAGACCCTGCGCATACGAAGAGACCGCGACGAGGAGGAGTGCGAGAAGAACAAACCAGACGTGCTTCTTCATTTCTGCCTACCCTTTCGAGGCATGCCGGAAACGAAATTCCGGGCCGACCCGACGAACGATCATCGAGTGCGGCAGTCCTCGACGAAATGGCCGCGCACAACACACCAGAGTTAAATAGGACAAAGAACTCACCCGACGATTACTTTGGCCGATAGTCACAATCAGCCTTTTTAATCGTTGCATTGGAAGGGACAATAGGAGCGCAAGAGCCGTTAGTCAATCTGGAAATTTTAAAGCAGTGCTTTAGCCAGACTAAATCAGAGGCGCTCGCAAGTTCAGTATTGTCAAACATGACCGCGGAGTTTTCAGAGGGCGCGCGGGCAGGATGCGCTATGATGGCCACCGCAAACGGCCAGAATTGATGGCACAAACACAGCTTCGCAGCGAAAAAACACCCCGCAGACGGTGGATGATTGCGCTTCTGCTGGGCATCGGAGTCCTGGTCAACTATTTCGACCGCGTGAATCTTTCTGTTTCGCGTGACGCGCTCGAAGCTTCGTTTGGAATTTCCGCGGTGATGTTTGGCTGGCTTTCCGGCGCTTACAACTGGACCTACATGCTCCTCCAGCTGCCTTCCGGGCTGCTGCTGGACCGCTTCGGTGTGCGCCGCGTTGGCATCGTCAGCACAGTGATTTGGAGTGTGGCCTCTTTCGCCGCGGCCATTTCCACAGGAGTCGGAAGTTTGTTCGGCGCGCGTTTTCTCCTGGGGATTGGCGAAGCGCCAACGTTCCCCGCCAATTCGAAAGCCACCGGCTACTGGTTCCCCAAGAACGAACGCAGCCTGGCCACCGCAATGTTTGACGCCGCCGCGAAATTTTCTTCAGCCATCGGAATTCCGGTGCTGGGTTTGTTGCTGCTACGTTTTGGCTGGCGATGGAATTTTGCGGCAACCGGCATCATCAGCCTTCTGTATTTTGCGCTGTTCTATGCCATCTATCGAAATCCAAACGACGATAAGTTACTGACCACCGCGGAGCGCGAGTTCATCGCGCGTGGTGGAGCGCAACCGGAAGATCGCGAGAGAGCCGCCCAAGGAGCGCCTCTGATTTATTTGCTGCGGCAGCGCAAAGTGTGGGGCCTGGCCTTGGGGTTCGCGTCGTACAACTATACGTTCTATCTGCTGCTGACCTGGCTGCCGTCTTATCTTACGTCTTCTTTGCACGTGGACCTGCTGCATTCGGCGCTCTACACCAGCGTGCCATGGCTGTTCGCCACGCTCACGGACCTTGTCGTGGGGGGCTGGCTCGTGGATGCACTGATACAGCGCGGCTGGAGCGCGACGCGCGTTCGCCAAGTAGTGCTTGTCGGCGGAACAATTTTTGGCCTGGGGATTCTCGGCACGGCGCACGCACACAGTGCTGCGGCGGCGCTTTTCTGGATCAGCATGTCGATCGGTGGATTGTCCGCAGCTTCGCCGGTAGGATGGTCGATCCCCTCGCTGATCGCTCCACGAGAAAGCGTAGGCACACTGGGGGGCATTTTGAATTTTTGCAATCAACTCGCCGGAATCGCTGCGCCGATTTTTACCGGCTACATCGTACAAGCAACGCATTCGTTCGCCGGAGCGTTCATCGGTGCGACGGCTTTTCTGGTTCTGGGGATCGGCGGATATGTCTTTCTGTTGGGCCGCATCGAAGCGATCCCTGAACCGGCATGAAAGAAAAGCAAGAAGTGTGGCGTGGCAGTGCATGGTCTAGCTTGATTCTTTCGACTTGTTTGGATCTGACGAAACAAGCGCACGCGTTGCACCCGTAGAGATTCCGCCATCTACGAGAAGAGTTTGCCCCGTCACATAGCGGCTGGACTCCGCCGCGAGGAAAACCACAGCGGCATCCAGATCATTCGGCTGGCCGGGACGTTTGAGGGGAATGCGATCGCAGAGATATTCGACCCACTCTTTATTTTCATAGAGAATTTTGTTTTGTTCGGTGCGAAACCATCCCGGGGCGAGGCAATTCACAGTGATGCCATGCTTGCCCCAATCATCCGCAAGACTCATGGTCAATTGCCGAATGCCGCCGCGACTTGCGCCGTAGGGACCGAGTCCGGCGTAACCGGCAACGCTGGTGACGGAGCCGATGTTGATGATGCGTCCATAACGGCGCGGAATCATGAAACGCGCCACGGCTTGCGCAACAAAGAAACTGCCGCGCAGATTGGTATCTAGAATCAGGTTCCAATCGTCCCAAGTCACTTCGAGAGCGGGCTTGCGGACATTGCAGCCTGCGTTGTTCACGAGAATATCGATGCGGCCGAAAGCGGATTCGGCAGCGGCAGCCATTTGTTGAATGCTGGAAAGATCGCGGACGTCGAGTTGCAGCGAAGCGGCGCGGCGGCCGAGCGATCTTATTTCGGATTCAAAGGCGAGCAAGTGATCGCGATTGCGGCTGGTGATGACCAGGTCGGCGCCGGCTTTCGCCAAGGCGCGAGCCAGATTTTGGCCGAGGCCGCGGCTGGCGCCAGTCACAATGGCGACGCGGCCAGTGAGATCGAAGAGTTCGTTGTTCATCGGAGTGTGTTCATCAAACAGTTCCGGGAGTAAGAACGACTTTCATCAAATTCGGCTCGCGCGAATATAAGCGCTCAAACCATTGAGGGCCGTCATCGAGGGGAGCGACGGCGGAAATGAGCGGTTTTACTTTGATGGCGCCAGTGGTCAGCAGCTCGATAGCTTTAGGGTATTCTCCAGCGGAGGCGCACGACCCTTGGAGGCGAATCTGGCGGGTCACGGCTTTTTGGAGCGGCAACGTGACTTCGGGAGTGATGTTGCCAACTAGCGTGACCGTTCCGCCCTTGCGGACAGAATTTACCGCGGCGCGAACAGTTGCATCGATGCCGACGGCTTCAACGGCCACGTCGACTCCCGCGTTGTTGGTAAGGCGGAGAACTTCGGAAACTAAATCATCGCCGGTGGCGTGCAGAGTTTCTGTGGCGCCGACTTCTTTGGCAAGTTTCAAGCGCGAGGCATCCACGTCGGCAACGTAAACCGTGGAACATCCCGCGGCGCGCAGAGCTTGCAACGTGAGCAGGCCAATCATTCCGGCGCCGAGAACGAGGGCGCGATCGCCGGAGGAAATTTTTGAGAGAGCGACCGCGTGGACGGCGACAGCGACTGCCTCCAGCATGGCCGCTTCGGAAAAAGAAAGATTGTCCGGCAAGCGATAAACAATTCGCTGCGGAACGATGACGTATTCTGCGAACGCCCCGGCGCAACTGTAGTCGGAGCAGGAAACTCCGAGGACGCGGCGGTTGTCGCAGAGATTGATTTCTCCGCGGACGCAATAGCGGCAGGTCCCGCAAGAAATTGTGGAATCAAACGTGACGCGATCGCCTTCGGCCCAGCCGGTTACTTGCGGTCCGATTTTCCCGACTCGGCCGGCAGCTTCATGGCCCATGACGATGGGCGGGATGCGGCGGCCGGAGGAACCGTCGTAACCGTGCACGTCGCTGCCACAAATGCCGCACGCCGCCACTTTGACCAAAATTTCGCCGGGCCCAGGAGTTGGGTTCGGGAGATCGGCAATCTCCAGATGACGATATTTGGAAAGCAGCAAGGCCTTCATACAAATTTTCTCTCCGACGCAATACCCAAAATCTCCTCCGACCGCTATAATGCCTGAGAGCGCCCGTAGCTCAGCTGGATAGAGCATCTGGCTTCGAACCAGAGGGTCGGGAGTTCGAGTCTCTCCGGGCGCGCCACCTATCACCTATGTCTCAGGCCGCTCATTTAGATTCCTTGCCAAAAATTCCGCGAACAACTTTTCGTTCGTCGTGAAATCCGTCCTCACGGCAGAAGAACGGCCGGGTGACGGCGAGTTCGCTTGCTCGGTTCGTTTTACTCGAATTGCTTCTTGAACTGAGCGAATTGTTGCTTCAGATCAGAGATCTCCTTGTGAAAATCTGCAACTTCTCTGCGCAGCGACGCGATTTCTTCTTCGAGATGCGCGATGCGGTTGCCATTGGCGGAGATTGTGGTTGCGCTCTCCTTTGCTTCCGGCTTGGCCTCGAAGGATTCCAGATTGTCACGCAAATCAACCTCGCCAGACAAAAGATGCGCGTAACGAGATTCCTTGGTGCCAGGCTGGCGCGGAAGAATCTTGACGAGCGGCGGCTCGCGCTTCATCAGGTGCTGCAAACTGGATTGCACGGCGCCGAGGTCGTCGAAAGGATGCATGCGCTCGGCACGGGTGCGAAGTTCGCCAGGAGTCTGCGGACCGCGCAGGAGCAATACGCAGAGAATGGCGATTTCGTGGCGGTAAAAGTTAAAGGCTTCCTGGAGGCGATGTTCGTACTTGGTGACACGGCTGTCCGAGGCGCTGACAGAGCGGACCAGGGATTGTCCGTCGAGAGAATGCAAGGCCTGGCGGACGGCGGCTTCGTCGAGATTCATCACGGGATCGCGATTCGATTTCTGGTTGCAGGCGTTGACGAGGGCGTTGAGGGAAAGCGGATAGTATTCGGGAGTGGTGATTTCTTTTTCGATCAGGGAGCCCAGGACTCGGCATTCGACTTCGTTCAGAAGGATGTTCACGGCGTGGAATGATACAACGGATGGGGAGGGTTCGATTCCGGACGGGGCGAGTTTGTGTTCCAGTAAGAGCGGGAAAGCCACGGAGGCACCGAGACACCGAGAGGGAAAAGGCTAGTGAACAAGTTCCTCCCACCCCGACCCCAATTTTTTTGAAAAGAGTGCGGAATTGCGTGAAAACAAAAGGTTTGAGTTTTTAGCGCATGCAAAAGAGTGCAAAAGAGTGCGCAAATGTATGAAAACAAAGGAATGCTAAATACAGCGGAATAATGGAGATGCGTACTCTTTGCAAGTATTGCAAACAAAAAAGTTATGGACGCAGGCGGTTTACAGGATGGTAGCTCGCCCGGGCGGAGGGACAATGAGGTAGTCAAGACGACTGCGGGCTGGTCGGACATTGTAGGCAGGTCACCCTAACTTTCCCAAAAGGATCAGGATTTACGGCCCCGAAAAGGGTCTACGGTCCCGATAAAAATCGACCTACGATCGCAAAGGCTGTGGCGGACAGACGGAAGGATCGTGCCGGATCGACGAAAACAATATACCATATTGGTAACGTACGTCAAGAATTAGTTTAAGTAGTTTAGATACTAGGGGATAGCCGGCGGGCGGGCGAGAAGAAGGCAAAGGCCCCGACCAGTTGCTCAGGGATTCCCCTGACTAATGTGCTTGAGTTTGTATGCGAGTACGAGAAACAACGCTAGACACCCAGCCGGAATCAATCCTGTCACCGCTAGAGCGATCCATAGAGTCAGCGGGCCAGACCATGAGCGGGCAATCCCATACCCGAGAACAAGACACACGACGAGAGCGATCCACCAAAACGGATTGCGCGTCGTTAGCGCGGCGAAGATTGATATGTCCACGGCCGAGTTGGGCGGCAGGTGACGGTAAAAGGCAAAGTAGAGCCAAGCCATAGTGCCGAATCCAAACAACCACAGAGCGAGCAACGTACCTTTGGCGATCCACATGGGCGACTCCGACTGAACCGGCTTTTACGCTTTGTCGGGCTGGAAACCCTAGTGCGAAACTCTTACCTTCCAAACTGTAAACCCAGCGATAAAGAGGAAAGCTGAGATCAGCAATAGCTTGCTCGGCAGAATCACGAAATACCTGTCGTGCATGGTCAAGTCGAGCGAGTGAAGAGTCGCTGCTAGAAGTCCTGCTAAAAGGAGAAACAAGCAACCTCCTGCAAGGCAGAGGCACAGCATTATTTTCCGTACTCTATAAGCCATCTTCTTCGATCTCTATAGCTGGGCCGAAGGAACCGCCACGCTTGGCCGTAAAGAGCCTCCACTGAGCATACACTATTCAACAGATGCTAACGTCACCGCAGCATAACTGACTATTCAGACGTGCCGGCGCAAACAGCCGTGAGGGGACGGTCCGCGTAGAGATTTCCTTTGGGATGGAAAATGAGTAGAGTAGCGTCTCGCGGTGAAGGGGCAGAGGCACGGTGCGCGGTGCTGGAATACATCGCATAGCCACGCGGAGTTGAGAGGACGATGAGGACGATCAAAGGGCCGGCGATATTTTTGGCGCAGTTTGCGGGGGACGCGGCACCGTTCCACAATTTGAAGAGCATCGCGGCATGGGCGGCGAAGCTGGGCTACAAGGGCGTGCAAATTCCATCGTGGGATGCGCGGCTGTTTGATTTGAAGCGCGCGGCGGAGAGCAAGAGCTATTGCGACGAAATCCGCGAGACCGTGGCGGCGTCCGGACTGGACATCACGGAGCTTTCGACGCACCTGCAAGGACAGCTGGTGGCGGTGCATCCGGCGTATGACGCGGCGTTCGATGGATTTGCACCGGAGAAGTTGAGAGGCAATCCGAAAGCTCGGCAAGCGTGGGCGGTGGAGCAATTATTGTTCGCGGCGAGAGCGTCCGCCAACTTGGGGCTTACGGCGCATGTGACGTTTTCGGGGGCGCTGGCGTGGCCGTACATTTATCCCTGGCCGCAAAGGCCTGCGGGGCTGATTGAAACAGCCTTTGACGAGCTGGCGAAGCGCTGGCGTCCCATCCTGGAGGCGTTCGATAAAGCGGGAGTGGATTTGTGCTTTGAGATTCATCCGGGCGAGGATTTGCACGACGGGACCACGTTTGAGATGTTCTTGGAGCGTGTGGGAAAGCATCCGCGATGCAATATTCTTTATGACCCGAGCCATTTTGTGCTGCAGCAGCTGGATTACCTGGAATTCATCGACCTGTATTACAGCCGCATCAAGATGTTTCACGTAAAGGATGCGGAGTTTCGTCCGACGGGGCGGCAGGGGGTTTACGGAGGATATCAGGCGTGGGCGGACCGGGCGGGAAGGTTCCGCTCGCCAGGAGATGGGCAGGTGGATTTCGGGGCAATCTTCTCCAAGCTGACGCAGTATGACTTCCCGGGATGGGCAGTGCTGGAGTGGGAGTGCTGCATCAAGAGCAGCGAACAGGGAGCGGCGGAGGGAGCGCCGTTTATCCAGCGGCATATCATTCAGGCGGCGAGCAGTTCGTTTGATGATTTCGCGAGTTCGGGGGCGGATCAAGGGGCGAATCGGAAGATGCTGGGGTTGGGGTAGCGTTCTGGAATTAACGGTGAACAGAAAGAAAAATCATTAACACAGAGTTCCCAGAGAACGAAGCACAGAGGACAAAGAGAGGAAAAAGGCGGGCGTGGCAAGCCCCGCCACTAGAAAGAATTTGGAAACCCCGAAATTAGGACCACGGATTGTGAGCCACGAAATTGGATTGAGGTGGGATGAGGGATATGACGGCAAACTTGAAAACTAGTGATGGAACGAAGCGGAGGCTGCGACTAGGGATGGTGGGCGGCGGGCCGGGAGCGTTCATTGGGGCGGTACACCGGATTGCGGCGCGAATGGATGACCGGTTTGAGCTGGTGGCGGGGGCGTTGTCGTCCAATCCCGAACGGAGCCGAGCGGCGGCGCTGGAGCTGCACATCGCGCCGGAGCGTGCGTACGGAAGTTTTGCGGAAATGGCGACGGCGGAAGCGAAGAGGCCGGACCGGATTGATGCGGTGTCCATCGTGACGCCGAATCACGTGCACTTCGGGCCGGCGAAGGCGTTTTTGGAGGCGGGCATTCATGTGATCTGCGACAAGCCGCTGACGACCACGGTGGAAGACGCGGTGGCGCTGGCGGGGATCGTCAAGAAGAGCGGGTTGATCTTTGGGTTGACGCATAACTACACCGGGTATCCGCTGGTGCGGCAAGCGAAAGAAATGGTGGAGGCTGGGGAACTTGGGCGACTGCGCGTGGTGCAAGTGGAGTACGCGCAGGACTGGCTGACAACGCCGGTCGAGGCGACCGGCAATAAGCAGGCGGTTTGGCGGACCGATCCGGCGCAAAGCGGACCGGCGGGTTCGCTGGGGGATATTGGAACGCATGCGTACAACATCGCGTGCTTCGTGACGGGATTGCGGTGCGAGCAAGTGGCGGCGGAAGTTTCGATTTTCGTGCCCGGGCGGCGGCTTGACGACAACGTGCAAACGCTCCTGCGGTTTGAAGGCGGCGCGCGGGGAATGCTGTGGGCGAGCCAGGTGGCTACAGGGAACGAGAATAATCTGCGCTTGCGCGTTTACGGAGAGAAGGCCGGACTCGAATGGGGGCAGGAAAATCCGAACTATTTGCGATTTACTCCGTACGGCAAGCCGCCCGTTACGATTAGCCGAGCCGGGGCGGGGGCGACGGCTTCGGCGAAGCATGCGAGCCGGATCCCGTCCGGGCATCCCGAGGGGTACCTGGAGGCGTTCGCACAACTGTATGCGGATTTGGCGGAGCAGATTGCGGCGCGAAATGCGGGGCGCGCACCGGCCGCGTCGGCCATGCTGGTGCCGGGGATCAAAGAGGGAGTGGAGGGAGTACAGTTTATCGAGGGAGTGCTGAAGTCATCGAAGCAGAATTCAGGATGGGTGAAGTTGCCAACGGCGGATTAGGGCAGGGCGGCCAGGCTCAGAAGGACAACCCTTCAAGAGGCGAAAGTAGTTCCAGGCTTGTTCGGAGGTGGGACAAGTAATCCCATTTCCGGTCGATTAGGTCGGGGTTTGGAGAAAGAAGGCTGGCTAACCCACTGAAAATGAGTATAGTTAGCAAAGGGAACCTGGGGCCGGAGAGTTGCGTTCTACTAGGTATCAATATATATGGACATCCAACGACCATCTAACGCTCGGGCCAAGAAGATCCGCAGGATCGCTTATGGCACCGTCACGCTCCTCCTTTTGGGAGGGGTAACCTATGGACTTTCGAAACTGCGCCCCGCCGCGCCAAGCGTGGACCGGGCCACCATCTGGCCAGACGAGGTGAAACGTGGCCCGATGGTCGTGGAACGCCGCGGCCTGGGGACGCTGGTGCCCGAGGACATCCGGTGGATCGCCGCGCAGACGGACTCGCGCGTAGACCGCTGGGTGTTGCGCCCAGGGGCCATCGTCAGGCCGGATTCCATCATTATGGAACTCAGTGACCCGACGCTGCAGCGCGAGGCGCTGGACGCGGAATTCCAACTCAAAGGGGCAGAAGCGGAGTACGCAAACCTTAGGGTGCAGGTGGACAGCGATTTGATGAACCAAAAGGCGGCGGAAGCCGCGGTGCGCAGCGATTACGAGCAAGCCCGCCTGCAACATGACGTAGACGAAAAGCTATACAAAGAGGGGATCGGTTCCGACCATATCAGGAATCTTTCCAGGGTGAAGGAAGAACAACTGGCGATTCGCCTAAAGTTGGAAAGTGAAAGAACCGCGGTGGCCGCGGATTCCGCGAAGGCGCGACTGGCCGCGCAGCAGGCAAAGATCGATGAACAGAAAGCGCTCTATCAACTGAAGAAGAGCCAAGTGGATGCGCTGCACGTCCGCGCGGGCATCAACGGCGTATTGCAACTGGTGCCAGTGGAAGTGGGCCAGCATATAACGCCCGGGACAAACCTGGCGCGGGTGGCAGATCCGAAGAAACTGAAGGCAGAGATTAAGATTGCGGAGACGCAAGCGAAAGACGTGCTGATTGGGCAAAAGGCGACGATTGACACGCGGAATGGGATAGTGAACGGGCATGTTTCGCGGATCGATCCGTCCGTTGTAAACGGCACGGTGACCGTGGACGTGACCATCACGGACCCGCTGCCGAACGGCGCGAGGCCGGACTTGAGCGTAGATGGAACCGTGGAAATTTCGAACATCAAGGACGTGCTCTATGTGGGGCGCCCGGTGCACGGCCAGGAGAACGGCACGATCGGAATTTTCAAGGTCACGGAAGACGGATCCGAGGCTACGCGCGTCAATGTAAAGTTGGGGCGAAGCTCGGTGAATACAGTCGAGATTCTCGAAGGATTGAAGGTCGGGGACAAGGTGATCCTCTCGGACATGTCCGCTTGGGACAACTTTGACCGCGTGCGTTTGAAGTAATAGTACTGCCGCCCTTCGAGGGCGCTTCGGAATTCCGGATTCCCGATTTCTGCGCCCGCTAAGAAATCGCAAGGGCGCCCGGCGGAGGATGCTAGAGATGCACACGTTGTTGCAGGACGTGCGCTACGGCCTGCGGATGCTCGGGAAGAATCCGGGCTTTACGCTCATTGCGATTCTGACGCTGGCGCTGGGCATCGGCGCAAATACGGCGATCTTTTCCCTGCTCAATCAAGTGCTGTTGCGGCGGCTTCCGGTGCGGAACCCGGGCGAACTGGTTATTTTGAAGTCGCCTGGACCGAAGCGCGGACACGTGTGGAGCGATGGCGACGATTCGGAGATTTTTTCGTACCCGCTCTATAAAGGGCTGGCGAAGAATACGGCGGTGTTCGACGGAGTGATCGCGCGGTATGCGTTTTCAGCGAGCATCGCGAACCATGGGCAGACGGAGCGTGGGTCGGGCGAGCTCGTGACTGGGAATTATTTTGATGTGCTGGGTGTGCGGCCGATTCTGGGGCGTATGCTTTCGCCCGCCGATGACGACGTGCAGGGGGCGCATCCCGTAGTAGTGCTGAGCCATTCCTACTGGATACGGAATTTCGGCGGAGACGCGGGAGTGTTGAACCAGGCGGTTCTGGTGAACAACACGGAAATGACGATTGTCGGCGTGGCCCAGGCGGGATTCAGCGGCATTCAGGTGGGGCAGACGCCGGACATTTTTGTGCCGATGACGATGAAGGGGCAGATGACGCCGATCCGCAACGGATTGGATGACTGGAATGATTCGTTTTTGGCGGTTTTGGCACGGTTGAAGCCCGGCGTCTCCATGGAGCAAGCGCAGGCAGGGATCAACGTTGGCTACCGGGGCTTGCTCGAGCAACAGGCTGCGACGCTTAAGTTTAAGGCGGGTGGAAAAGACGAGAAGGAGTTTCTGAGCAAGAAGATTGTGCTGTCTCCCGGGGCGCAGGGTAGGACGGTTCTGCAGCGCGATTCCGGACCAGCGCTGATGGCGCTGTTTGCGATGGTGGCGCTGGTTCTGCTGATTGCCTGCACCAACGTGGCGAATTTGCTGCTGGCCAAAGCAGCGACGAGACAGCGCGAGTTTGCGATTCGCTCGGCGCTGGGCGCGTCGCCGGGACGAATGATGCAACAGCTGCTGGTGGAAAGTTTCCTGTGCGCGCTGGGGGGTGGGGTTCTGGGGCTGATTTTGGGCACCTGGACAATGAACATTTTGACGCAAGCTGTCGTTTCTGAAGGTGGAGTGCAAGGGATCACCAGCCGGGTGGATGGGAGTGTATTGGGATTTGCGGCGGCGGCGACGGTGGTTTCGGCGCTGCTATTCGGGTTGATTCCGGCGTGGCGAGCGACAAGAGCGGGCGTTTCGCAGATGTTGAAGGACCAGGGCTCGACGACCTCCGCGGGGCCAGGGCATGTGCGATTCCGGAAGTACCTGGTTGCGGGACAGGTGGCATTCACGCTGCTGTTGCTGACAGGCGGGGCGCTATTTGCGCGGACGCTGTGGAACCTGCGGAAGCAAAATCTGGGACTGAGCACGGAGAACTTGATCACGTTTTCGATTGCGCCTCAGCTGAGCGGCTATAACGAAGCGAAGACAGTGGCGCTCGTTGATCAGTTGAGAGAAAAACTGGGGGCGCTGCCCGGAGTGCTGGGTGTCGGGTCGTCGCAGATTGCGGTGCTTACCGGAACCGACATGGGGACGAACATCACCGTTGAGGGCCGCCAAAACCTGGATACCGACGACCGGCATGTGAATTATGACGCGGTGAGCCCTAATTATTTTTCGACCATGAGGGTGCCGTTGCTGGCTGGGCGCGAATTCAACGCCGGAGACACGGCGACGAGCACAAAGGTGGCCATCATCAATGAGGCCATGGAGAAGGAGTTTTTTGGCAAGAGAAACCCGATCGGTGTGCACCTTGCCATGGGCTCTGGCGACGACATTAAGTTCGATATGGAAATCGTGGGTGTGGTGAAAGGCGCAAAAGAGTCGCACGTCCGGGATGCCGATCGGCCATATTTTTACAGACCCTATTCGCAATTCGGAAAACTCTTTGGCATGAGTTTTTATGTGCGCAGCCAGCAAGATCCCTTGTTCATTGCGAACGCCATGCGGGAGGCGGTTCGGGGGACGGACGCGAATTTGCCAGTGTACGACCTGAAGACGGTGCAGCGCGTGGTGGACGAAGATTTATTTGCGGAACGCGTGATTGCCGGCCTGTCCGCGGCGTTTGGAGGGTTGGCGGCGCTGCTGGCGGCACTGGGAATTTACGGCGTGCTGGCGTACCTGGTAGTGCAGCGTACGCGGGAGATTGGAATTCGATTGGCTCTGGGAGCAGCTACGGGACACGTGAGAATGCTGGTGCTCAAAGAGGTTGGATGGATGGTGCTGGCGGGGGCGCTGGCGGGATTGCCTGCGGCGTACGGGCTGGCGCGGCTGAGCGAGTCGCTGCTGTACGGGGTACACGCGGGAGATGCCGGGGTGTATGCGGCATCGGTGGGGATCATCTGCCTGGTGGCGTTTGTCGCATGCTACATTCCATCGCGTAGGGCGACGCGCATCGATCCCATCGTGGCGCTGCGCTACGAATAGCCGCGAATCCGATTTTGTTTTGTGATTGGGAGCAAGTGAACCGAGTTTCCGAGATCGAAAACGAGAAGGAGAGAACATGACAGACGCAACGCTCATCAAAATGGAAGGCGTGAAGAAAGTTTTCTATACCGACGAGGTGGAAACGCATGCGTTGTCCGAGATTCACCTGGAGATCAAGAAGGGGCAATACATTTCGATCGCCGGGCCGTCGGGCTGCGGCAAGTCGACACTGCTCTCCATTCTCGGGCTGCTCGATTCGCCGACAGGCGGCGAATACACGCTTAACGGGCAGCCGGTGGCGAATCTTTCGATCAGCGAGCGCACGCGAATCCGCAACCGCGAGATCGGGTTTATTTTCCAGGCGTTCAACTTGATTGGCGACCTGACGGTGTACGAAAACGTGGAGCTGCCATTGACGTACCGCGGGACGAGCGCGGCGGAGCGAAAGCAGAAAGTGCAACACGCGCTGGAACGCGTGGGCATGGCCCACCGGCTGCGTCACTATCCGTCGCAGCTTTCCGGCGGTCAGCAGCAGCGAGTTGCCGTGGCGCGCGCGCTGGTAGGTGATCCGCTGATTCTGATGGCGGACGAGCCGACTGGAAACCTGGACTCGAAAAACGGCGAAGCCGTGATGGAACTGTTGCGCGATTTACACCGCAATGGCGCGACCGTTTGCATGGTCACGCACGACCAGCGCTACGCGAACTTCGCGGAACGAACGATTCACTTGTTTGACGGCCGCATCGTCGAGGAAACCCAGGAAGCGCGCGTCGGGGCGTAACACCGAGGCGGCTCATGCAAACATTCTGGCAGGACGTACGATTCGCCGCGCGAATGCTGGCGAAGAGCCCGGGGTTCACCGCGGTCGCCGTCCTGACACTGGCACTCGGTATAGGCGCGAATACCGCCATTTTTACAATTGTATATGGGGTACTGCTCCGTCCGCTGCCCTTCCCTGAGCCCGACCGCATCGTCCAACTCGCCGAGTCCTACCAAACACAATCCGATGAGATGAGTCTGACAGCGAAGCAGTTGGAGCATCTGCGAGAATTCGGCACGCTCTTCGAGCATATCGCCGGATACACGGATGTGGGCTTCAACCTTGCGACAGGCAGTGAAGCGGAACATGTCCGTGGAGTGCCCGCTTCAGCGGAATATTTCCAAGTGCTAGGTGTTCATCCGACCCTAGGCCGCGACTTTCTTCCCGAGGAAGATCAGGGCGACGGGCAGCGTGTCGTCATACTGAGCCATTCGCTATGGAAGCGCCGCTTTAGCGGAGATTCGTCAGCGATTGGGCAAAAAGTCCTTCTTAGCGGGGATGCTTACACGGTGATCGGAGTGATGCCCGCTGGTTTTGACCCGCTTTCCAATTCCGACCTACATCCTGGTGTTCGAGCGGAAGTGTGGGTTCCACTGGCGCTGGTGGCGAAGACGGCAGGGAGCGGAGAGAACATCGATGTGATCGCCAGGCTAAGAGCCGGCGTGACGCGCGAGCAAGTCCAGTCGCAGATGGACATCGTTACGCGGGATTTCCGCGCGCAATACCCAAATGTTGTGGGACAGGAGCTGGTGATAAGTTTCAAGCCATATCAGGCCATGATTGGCTTGGGGATGCGCCCGTTCCTGCTGGTTCTGCTTGGCGCGATCGGTTTTGTGCTGCTGATTGCTTGCGCCAACGTCGCCAATTTGCTTCTAGCGCGCGGAAGTTCACGTGGGAGAGAGATTGCGGTGCGTGTGGCGATGGGAGCCTCGCGGGTTCGCCTTGTGCGGCAGTTGCTTACGGAAAGCATGTTGATTGCGTTGGGGGGCGGAGCACTTGGTTTGGCGGTGGCCGGCTCAGCGTTGGGTTCACTCTTGGCCATGGCACCCAGCACATTGCCTCGCGTAAGCGATATTCGACTGGACAGGTGGATATTCGGGTTCACGTTTCTGATCTCCATCCTGACCGGTGCGGTGTTTGGAATTGCTCCCGCGCTCTACGCGACCAAGACAAATCTCAGTGAAACGCTTAAGGAGGGAGAAGGAAGAGCCAGCGCCGGAGCGGGCCGCGCGAGGCTGCGACAAGGATTGGTAATAGGGGAATTTGCCCTTTCGCTAGTATTGCTAACCGGCGCCGGCCTGATGATCGCCACCTTCGCGAAGCTATTGAATACTAACCCCGGCTTCGATGCCCATCACGTTCTGACCATGCAATTCTGGCTGACTGGATCGAAATACAGCTCCACTACAGAAATCATGAAATTCTATCGCGCTGTCGAGCAGAGGATCGAAGGCCTGCCCGGAGTGACCGCTGCCGGCGTCGTCGCGGCGGGATTGCCACTCGAGCGCGGGGGAAACAACGGAGTGAAAATTGCCGGATCCAAAGAATCAAAGTGGATCTCCATGGACTACAGGGAGATCACCCCAGGCTATCTCCAGGCCATTGGAGCGCCCTTGAAACAAGGCCGAGGATTCAAGGAGTCCGATTCCGAATCCTCCAATCCCGTCGTTATCATCAATGAAGTGGTCGCTCGAAAATATTTTCCGGATCAGAGCTCAATCGGAAGATATCTTTACGTTAGCGGCGTTCTATGTGAAGTCGTGGGCGTGGTAGGCGACGTAAAGAGCTACATGGATAAGCCAGCTGAACCGACTACGTTCATTCCTGCGGCGCAAGCTAAATTGGGAACATCCAAGTTGTTCGAGGGCTGGTTCCCGCGAAGCGTCGTCGTGCGAACGGCGGGAAACCCCCTTATTCTCACGCAAGCCCTGCGGAAAGCGATGGCAACTGCCGATCCGCTGGTACCGACAGGGGAGGTCCGGTCCATGGACCAGGTGCTGTCACATTCACTAGCGCTGCGAAGTTTCATGATGCTGCTGTTGAGCATCTTTGGCAGCCTTGCGCTGGCACTTGCGAGCGTGGGCATTTACGGGGTCATTTCCTTCTCGGTGTCGCAACGAACGCGGGAAATCGGCGTGCGTATGGCGCTGGGGGCGCGGCCCGCTGACGTGCTGCGAATGATCCTAACGGAAGGATTGAAGCTTGTCGCCGTTGGAGTGGTGCTTGGCGTCACGGCGGCACTGATGCTAACGAGACTCCTCGAAGGCATGGTGTACGGAGTGAGCAGGAAGGACCCGCTGATTTTCCTGCTGGTGAACCTGCTCATGGTGGTGGTTTCCCTGGCGGCATGCTACCTACCGGCCCGGGCGGCGATGCGCGTGGATCCGCTGGTCGCATTGCGATACGAATAGGAGATTTCATATGCAGTCCCTTTGGCAAGACGTTCGATTCGGTTTGCGGATGCTGACCAAGCACCGCATCGCAACGGTAGTTTGCGTCGTGGCGCTGGCTCTGGGGATCGGAGCGAACGCGGCGATATTCAGTCTCGCAGAGGCGTTTCTGCTACATCCGGTGCCGTTCGAGAACTCCGACCGGATCGTCGCTCTGGTGGACGCGCGCGTGGCCAGTGATGGCGGCGCAGGTTTCAATCCCCAGGACCTTACGCCGGTTGCGCCCGCGACCTATCTCGATTGGAAAAAGGAAGTGCATTCGTTCGACGACCTGGCCGCGTACGCATGGGATGCAATAAACCTGACCGGCGACGGCCCAGCGCAAAAAGTCCAGGACTTCCAGATTACCGCCAATTTTTTCCCAATGATCGGAGTTCATCCGCTCCTGGGACGCACATTTCTTCCGGAAGAGGAAGAGCCAGGCCGCAATCAGGAAATCATTTTGAGCTACGGGCTTTGGGAACAACGCTATGCTTCCGACCCAAACATCCTGAAACGCGTCATAAAAGTGGATGGAAAGAGCTTTAATGTCGTCGGCGTGATGAAGAAAGGCTTCGACTATCCGATGCCCGCCGAGGCGTGGATTCCGCTGGCGCTAAGCACGAAAGAACGGCTCCGGCGCGACAGTCGGTGGCTCTGGGTACTGGGACGACTTAAGTCAGGCGTCTCTTTTTCTGCAGGCGCCGCGGAGATGCGCTCCATCTCGGAGCGAGAAGCGCAGGCTTATCCCGATACCAACAAAGCCTGGCGGCTTCAGCCGCAACCGCTGCGGCAATTCATTACCGGAACGTTGACCCGGCAATACATGGTGCTGCTCATGGTGGCGGTTGGCTTCGTGCTGCTGATCGCGTGCGCCGACGTGGCGAACGTGCAGTTCGCGCGCATTACGGGGCGAACGAATGAATTGGCGGTGCGCACGGCGCTGGGAGGCAGCCGCTGGAGATTAGTTCGCCAGTTGCTGATCGAGAGCATCATGCTGTCGCTGGCTGGCGCGGGAGTCGGCTTGTTTCTGGCGCAGTGGGAGATCCAGATGATTCTGGCGCACATGCCGCCGGACGTAGCCCGTTTCGTGGCCGGTTGGAAGACGATTCGTTTGGATGCCAATGCGTTTCTGTTCGCGTTGGGTATCGCGGTATTGAGCGGAGTGATCTCGGGGATCGCGCCTTCCCTGATGGGTTCCCGCGCCAACATTGCGGAAACGCTAAAGGAAGGCGGCCGCAGTTCTTCCGCCAGCCGTGCACGGCACCGTCTGCGTGGAGTGCTGGTGGTCGCCGAAGTGGCGCTGGCATTGGTGCTGCTTGTCGGCGCGGGCTTGATGGTGAAAGGCCTCCAAGGACTGCTGAGCGTGAATGAAAGCTACGCTCCGCAGACGCTGCTGACGCTCAACTTCTTGCTGCCGGAAGCACAATACGGGCAGCCGGCCGCGCGGCTGAACTTCCACGAGCAAATTCTGCGGCGGCTTGGTTCTGTTTCCGGGGTGCAAGCGGCCTCGCTTGTAACGCACGTCCCCTACGTGGATGGAGGATTCGTCGGCGAGGCGGAGTTATCGATCGAAGGACGACCGCAGACGCAGCGCGGCGAAGTGCCTAGCGCCATTGTGGAGACCACCACACCGAATTACTTCAATACGATGAACATCGCGCTGCGCGATGGCCGATTGTTGAGCGATACGGACGGAGCGGAATCACCGAAGGTTGCGGTGATCAGCGAAAGTCTGGCAAGGCGTTATTTCCCTGGCGAAAATTCGCTGGGGCGCCATATCAAGGCTGGTAAAGCGGATGCCGAAGGTGCCTGGATGACTGTCGTCGGCGTCGTAAACGACGTGCGCTACAGCTGGATCGTCAAGGAGGATGTGCCAACGATTTACCGTTCGTTCCGCCAGGCTCCTCCGTCTTATACGACCGTCGTGCTGCGCACGGCAGGCGATCCGCTGAAATTCGTTTCGTCGGCTCGCGCAGAAATCGCGGCGGTCGATACAAATTTGCCGCTGTACGACATAAAGCCGATGGACAAAGTGATTACGGAATCGATTGTGGGCATCGCGTACGTGGCCACGATGATGGCTGTGCTGGGAGTTATAGCATTGGTGCTGGCTTCCGTGGGCGTGTTCGGGGTGATGTCGTATTCGGTGAGCGAGAGGACCCACGAGATTGGAATCCGCATGTCAATGGGCGCGCAGACAGGCAACGTCCTGACCTTGGTGCTGCGAAGCGGGATGCTCCTCACCGTGCTTGGGCTGGCCATTGGACTGCCCATTGCGTTGCTGCTGGCGCGGGCGCTTTCGTCGCTTCTTTACGGAGTGCAGGCTGCCGATCCGGCGTCATTCATCGGACTGCCCTTGCTGCTGCTCGCCGTGGCCGGAATGGCGTGCTACCTTCCCGCACGACGGGCAGCGCATCTCGATCCGGTCCGGGCCTTGCGGCAAGAATGAAGTGGATCATGTCCCCTTGAGGTTGACGGCAAAAGAAACGAGAATCATTAGTGGGAGCTCAAGGAGATGACGTGGAGCCATTAATACAGTTACGGAATTTGGAGAAGGTGATCGAAGCGGGGCCAAATAAATTTTGGCTCTTGCGCAGAGTTAATCTGGATATTCAGCCGGGCGAGTTTGTGACCATCATGGGCCCGTCCGGCGCGGGAAAGTCCACGCTGCTGAGCATCATCGGAATGCTGGATGGCGCGTGGACGGGAGACTTCTACTTTTTGGGCGAAGCGGTTCACAAGCTGAACGTCAAAAAGCGCAACGAACTGCACAAAGCGAACATTGGATTTGTGTTTCAGAGCTATCACCTGATCGACAACCTTACGGTCTTCGAGAACCTGGAAGTGCCGCTTTCGTACAAGAACGTGCCGCACAAAGAACGCGTCAGCCTGGTTTGCGACACGCTTGACCGGTTCCATATCGTGGGCAAGAAAGATTTGTTCCCCAACCAGCTTTCGGGAGGCCAGCAGCAGCTTGTCGGCGTGGCGCGCGCAGTGATCCTTAGCCCGAAGCTGATCCTCGCCGACGAGCCGACTGGAAATTTGCATTCCGCGCAAGGCGAAGAGATCATGCAGCTTTTCAAAAGGCTGAATGACGGCGGGACGACGATCATCCAGGTTACGCACTCGGAAAGAAATGCTTCCTACGGGAGCCGCATTATTCAATTGAAGGACGGTTGGGTTGTGGGAGACAACGCCACCGCCGGCGCGCCAGTCGGCGCCGCACAACCCGCGTGAGCAGACGGTTGCCAGGTGCGAAGCGGTACCCCGATCGCTTCTCACAATGCCTGAACAACGGCAGTAGGATAAACTTCGCAAAACCATTCGAATGAAGACGACTAGCCCGCACGCTTATCGAGTTCTATTGGCGGACGACCAGGCGGACATCCGCGATGCTTTGCGCTTGCTGTTGAAGCGCGAGGGCTATGAAACGCAGGGTGTGGCTTCCCCGGCGGAGGCTCTAAGCGCCCTTGAATCGCGGGAATTTGACGCGGCGCTGATGGACCTCAATTACACGCGCGATACGACTTCCGGGCAGGAGGGACTGGACCTGCTCACGCGCATTCAAATGCTCGACAGCACATTGCCGGTAATCGTGATGACCGCGTGGAGCAGCATTGAAGTGGCGGTGGAGGCGATGCGGCGCGGGGCGCGCGATTTTATCCAGAAGCCGTGGGAAAACAATCGGTTGCTTGCCATTTTGCGCACGCAAATCGACTTGCGGCAGGCCCTGAGGCAGGCATCGCGCCTGGAGGCGGAAAATCGTATCCTGCGAGCGGAGTCCCGCCCGACATTCTTGGCGAAATCCGCCGCAATGGCGCCGGTGCTGGAGCTGATTGGACAAATCGGACCATCCGATGCCAACGTCCTGATCACCGGAGAACACGGCACCGGAAAAGAAGTGGTCGCGCGAACGCTTCATGCTCTGTCGGGACGCGCGACGAAGCCGATGGTGACTGTAAATGCAGGCGGGCTCTCCGAAGGTGTGTTCGAAAGCGAGCTCTTTGGCCACGTAAAAGGCGCGTTTACGGATGCGCGGGTGGATCGTGTTGGACGATTTGAACTGGCGGACGGGAGCACGCTGTTTCTGGACGAAATTGCGAACGTCCCGCTTAACCTGCAAGCCAAACTCTTGCGCGTTCTGGAAACGGGAGACCTTGAGCGTGTCGGGTCGTCCGCCACGCGGCGTGTAAGCGTGAGGGTGCTTGCGGCGACGAATGCTGACGTGAATGCCGAGGCTGCCGCGGGTCGGTTCCGCCAAGACCTGCTATTTCGCCTGAACACCATCGAAATCCACATTCCTCCGTTGCGCGACCGCAAGGAGGACGTTGATCTCCTGGCGCATCATTTCCTTCATGGCTACGCGCAGCGCTATCGCAAAAACATTTCCGGCTTTGACCCTGCCGCAATCAAGGCTCTCCACGAGCATGCCTGGCCGGGCAACGTTCGCGAACTGGATCACGCCGTGGAACGAGGCGTGCTCCTTTCCCCCGGACCTTCCGTGCGCGCGGCCGATCTTGGCTTGCGCGCGCAGGTCGCCGGCGGCGCGGCTAAGCTGGAGGAGATGAGCCTCGATGAAGTGGAGCGGTATCTCATCCAGCGCACTCTTTCTCGCCATGAAGGGAACGTCAGCCAGGCCGCCAAGGCCCTGGGACTCAGCCGCAGCGCGATGTACCGCCGGCTGCAAAAACATGGACTGGAATGAGGGAATTATCCTATGAGCGCCGCGTACAGCTGCTCGCGCTAGCAGCTGGTTTTCCAGGCTCGCTGATCGCCATGATTCTCCTGTGGCACGGAAGTTATTCTTCCGGCACGGTCTGGACGCTGGCCTTCCTCATTTTTACCCTGTGGCTTGGCTTCGCCTTTTCGCTGCGGCATCGCGTCGTTTTTTCTTTGCAAACACTCTCGAATCTGCTGGCCGCCCTGCGCGAAGAAGACTTTTCGCTGCGCGCCCGCGGGGCGCGGAGCGACGATGCCATGGGCGAAGTGATGATCGAAGTGAATGCGCTTGGCGAAGTCCTTCGTCAACAACGCTTGGGCGCCCTGGAAGCCAATGCCCTCTTGCGAACGGTAATGGAGGAAATTGACCTAGCCGTCTTCACCTTTGACAACAATTCGAAACTGCGGCTAGTCAACCGCGCGGGCGAACGTCTGCTGGGCCGGCCGGAGGAGCGCTTGCTGGGGTTTACGGCGGAAGAACTTGGGCTCGGGGCTTGTCTCGAAGGCGAAGCCGCGCACACGATGGAGTTGGCGTTTCCAGGGGGTTCAGGGCGCTGGGGCATGCGTCGCGGGACTTTTCGCCAAGGAGGCTTGCCTCATCACCTCGTTGTCCTGACGGATTTGAGCCGTACGCTTCGCGACGAAGAGCGTAAAGCGTGGCAGCGACTCATTCGCGTGCTTGGGCATGAATTGAACAATTCGCTTGCGCCGATTCAGTCTGTCGCTCAAGGTTTGGAGAGCGGGCTGCTCAACGCCTCCAAGTCTTCCGAATTGCAGAGCGAAGCGTCCGCTTCGATTCTGGATGATTTGCGGCAGGGCCTGGGCATCATTCGTTCTCGCACGGAAGCGCTTGGGCGCTTCATGGCCGCGTACGCGCAACTTGCGCGTCTGCCGCAGCCGAAGCTGCTGCCTGTAAACGTCTCCGAATGGATCAACCGGTCGGTGAAACTTGAAACACGCGTAAAGGTCAACGTTTCAAAAGGTCCCGAGGTGGTCATATCGGCGGACGCCGACCAACTGGAACAGCTGCTGATTAACCTGGTTCGCAATGCGGCGGACGCGACACTCGAAACCGGCGGCTGCGTTCAGGTTGGCTGGTCCCGGAAGGGCGCTCACCTCGACGTTTGGGTTATCGATGATGGGCCGGGGCTGCCCAACACGTCGAATCTGTTCGTTCCCTTCTTTACAACCAAGCCAGGAGGGTCCGGCATTGGCCTGGTTCTGAGCCGGCAGATCGCCGAAGCTCATGGCGGCGAGCTGACTCTAAAGAACCGCTCTGACGGACGAGGGTGCAGGGCCCTGCTTCGACTCCCCGTTTAGGCTGGGAATTTCGCTATTTTCGAGACAGCGACTTGGGCTGGTTTGCGGGCGGCGGTTGGAAGCGGTATCCCACCCAAGGCTCCGTCCGGATGTACGCCGGCTGGGCAGGATTGCTTTCGATTTTCTTGCGCAATTGATTGATGACTACACGCAGATTTTCCGTCTCTTCCCCGTAATCCGGGCCCCAAACGGATTGCAGAAGTCTTCGATGAGTCAGCGGCTTGCCCTGGTTGGCGATCAGGTGCTTAAGGACGTCGAATTCCTTCGGAGTAAGATGCACTTCCTTGCCGCGCACGATCAATTGCCGGTTTTCAAAGTCCAACGCGAGGTCTTTCGAGACAAAGGGGGGCAGCGCCTCTCCCGGAGCGAATCGCCTCAATGCCGCGCGAATGCGGGCTAACAGTTCTTCAATGCCAAACGGCTTGACCACGTAATCGTCCGCGCCAGCGTCGAGCGCGAGCACTTTGTCCCTCTCCGCGTTTCGCACCGTAAGCATAATGATGGGTGCCTCGGACGCTCGCCGAATCTCCCGGCACGCTTCGATCCCGCCGATTCCCGGCATGTTCACATCGAGGAGAACGAGGTCGGGCTTCTCCTTGCGAACCGCTTCGACGGCCTCTTCACCGGTCTTGGCCTCGATAATCACGTATCCCTGGCTGGAGAGCGTGGAACGAAGAACTCGGCGGATTTGCGGCTCGTCATCCACAATCAAGATCGACGCGTCCGTCATATTGACCGTTCCGTTCCGCGCGCAACCGGAAGGGAAAAGGAAAAGACCGAGCCATGACCGAGCTGGCTCGTCACTCCAATGGTTCCCTTGTGAGCCCCCACAATCGCTTTCGCGATCGGTAAACCCATTCCGGTTCCGCGCACAAGATAGCGCTGATCTTTCCCGCGGTAGAATTTGTCGAAGATCATTCCCTGCTCGAGATCGTCGATTCCCGGACCGCGATCAGCCACGCTGGTGGTCACGAAATCCCCGTTTAGTTCTGCCGTGATAGTGATCGGATAGTCCTTTGGCGAATATAGATTGGCATTGTCGATGAGCTTCACTAGAACGTCCTGGGCCCGGTCAAGATCGGCCTCCACTGGCGGAAGATTCGGAGCCACTTTCACTTGAACCTCGCGCGCTCCGAGCGAGGACTTGGAAAGCGTCAGTGCTCCTTCAATGATCTCTTCCATCGGCGTCGGCGCGAAATGCAGCTCGATTTCGCCGGCTTCGAGCCGTGCCATCTCCGCGGCTTCTTCAACGAGATGGTTCAGCCGGTCGCACTCTTCATTGATGATGGTGAGCAATTCATGACTCTGCGGAACGGCCACTTCCCTGCTGGCGAGTAGACTGGTCACCGCCGCTTTCATCGAAGTAAGCGGCGTGCGGAAATCGTGCGTCACAGAATCCAGCAGGGCGGATTTCAGTCGCTCTCCTTGCCTTTCTGCCTCTGTCTGGCTGAGCTGTTCCACGGCACGCGCCCGCTCGATGGCGATTGCTACCAGGCTGCCAATTGCGTCGAGCGTCTGGCGCGAAAGCCTCGCGCCCGAAATACCGAGACTCCCGATGGCCCGCACGCCAAGGCGCACTGGAACGAACGAAACACTCTGCTTCGAATCAATGGTCATTTCATCGCGCAGGAACGACGTCTTCATTCTCTCTTCATCAAGATGAGCTGCACCGTACCCCGAACGGTAAAACTTTTCTTTCTGTGGAAGGAATAGTTCAGCGGCGCCCGCCTCAAAGCTTTCCACAATGTAATTTGGAACTGCATTCATCAACTGGATGACGTTGCCTTCGCCGAGTAATTTTTGGCTGAATTTGTAGAGCCGTTCGATTTCCCGACGCCGGCTGTGCGATTCGTCTGCTTCTCTCCGGATTCGCGCGGAAAGCTGGCTGCCCATAATCGACGTAAACAAGAATGCGCCGAGGGCCACCCAATTCTGCGGATCAGCGATGGTAAGTGTCCTGACCGGCGGTAGGAACTCATAATTGAAGACCAGCATCGCCACAACGGACATGAATACGGACACTGCCATTCCCCAGACCGCCGAAACTGCTAGAATTGCGAGAAGAAGCGTCAGCGCTACCGTAGTTTGATTGACAAGCAGTACATGGCGGTAGAGAAACGCGATGCCGGCGACGATAGCGATGGACAGACCGAAACCGAATGTCCGACCGGCCAGGAATCTCTGCATTTTCCTATTCTAGCGCAGGCTTTCGTTTTGCCGCGGAGAAGATAGCCCCTTGCCAAAGAAGCCGGAAGAGTGGTTGGAAATTGCCTCCCCCCAGCAAAAGGCGCGAGGCATTTTCAAGCTTTTCCTGGGCTACGCTCCAGGCGTAGGCAAGACCTTTAGCATGCTCAGCGAGGCAATCCGCCGCAAGAGCCGCGGCGAGGACGTGGTCATCGGAGTTGTGGAAACCCACGGGCGCAAAGGCATCGAAGAGCTCCTTGCAAACATCGAATCCGTTCCCAGGAAAAAGATCGAATACAAGGGTACGATCTTCGAGGAGATGGACGTTGACGCCATCCTCGCGCGACAACCTCAGGTGGTTCTGGTTGACGAGCTAGCCCACACCAATATTCCCGGGAGCAAGCACCGGAAGCGCTACGAGGACGTGCAAGAACTCCTGGCCGCAAAAATCGACGTGGTATCTACGCTCAACATTCAACACATCGAAAGCATCGCTCCCGTCGTGCGCTCTATCACCGGCATCACCGTGCGCGAGACGGTTCCGGACTGGGTTCCCCTTACTGCCACAGAAACCGTAATGGTTGATCTCACTCCCGAAGCGCTGCAAAACCGCATGAAGCGAGGCGACGTCTACAGTCCCGAAAAGGTGGAACGCTCGCTGAAGAATTTCTTCCGCCGCGGAAATTTGATTGCCCTCCGCGAACTCGCATTGCGTCAGGTCGCCGAGCAGGTCGACCGCAGCCTAGAATCTTACATGGAAGCCGAGGACATCCGGAAAAACTGGGCGGTACGGGAACGCATAGCAGTCTGTATTTCGTCCAATCCTTCGGGACAATACCTGATCGCTCGCGCTGCGCGCATGGCGCGCCGCATGGACGCGGAACTTTACGTAGTTCACGTGGACCGCGAGTTCGGCTTGAAAGAGTCAAATCAGAATGCCCTCAATGCCAATCTGCGTTTTGCGGACAGTCTGGGAGCTCAAGTTGTGCGTCTAAAGGGCCGCAGTGTCGCCGACAGTGTGGCTGAATTTGTGCGTTCGAAGCACATCACGCAAGTCATTTTTGGCCGCGCGCCGATTCGCGATTGGCGTAAATACCTTTATCTATCGGCCGTCCACCGTTTCTTGCGCGAGTCGCCCGCTGTGGATGTTCACATCGTCACACAGGAATCTGAAGAGCAGCTTTGAAACTACGGCGCCGCGGGATTTTGCACGATCCCTTTCAATTCCAGCTCGATTTCCACCGAGTGGTTAACCCTGAGAAGGAAGTTGCTCGGGTTCTTGAGGCCCCAATCGATGAATGGCACGTTGAATTTCGCGCTACTCGTCCAATGGTCTCTTTCGAATTCCGCCTGGACGGGTACAGTCAGTTCGTGCTCGCGGCCATGCAGCAGAAAGAGTCCGTGAACCTGGACGGTGAAGACTCCTTGTGGTGCGATTTTTCCTTCCACATGATCAGGCCGGAAAATGACCTCGGCGTATTTGCCGCTTTCGAGAACGTCCTTGTGCATCTTCTTGTCGCGTCCATCGTTTCCGCTACTTCCGCTCGCCGCGTCCACGATGATTTCGCCGCTGGCTTTTCCCGCCGACGTATCCAGACGGAGATTTCCTTTCTTGAATGCAAATGACCCGTGAACGGTGTGAACCGTGCTCTCAAGCGTCCAATGCACTTTGCTTTTTGCAGGATCAATCTCAAGGACAATTTCATTGGCGGGAGGCTGGGGCGCAGCGTGCTGCGGCAGAACGCCGAGCACCAGCAAAGCCACGGGCGCTGCCACCAGACAATAGAAAGCCGTTGCGAGACGGCTTCGGGACCAATTCATCTGGCATCCTCTCGATTCACGCCATCAGAAAGTGCCAACCAAGGCGTAAGCTCGTAGCTGCTAGAAACTCCGCGGAAGGTTCCCCCAGGTGTACTGCCAATAGCCGCGCGAACAGCCCTGGCTCGGCAGCCAAACCTCGCAGCGTGCGCACTCTCAGGTACGGAAAGCGATCCAGCAGGAGCAGAAGCCGACTCATGGTGTTCGGACGTCTCGCCAAGCGACGATGCGCCCGTTGGTAAATCTCAAGGTTTCCGCTATCCAACGCGTCGGCGAGCGCTATCGCTTGCTCGAAGCCCAAGCAAAGCCCTTCTCCCGTGATGGCGTCGACACTTCCGGACGCGTCTCCTATCAACGCGATATTCCCCCGGTAGACGTGCTTGAGGCTGCGCGTCACAGTTACAGCGCCCCGCTCTGCGGTGCTTGGCTCCGAATAACCTAAATACGCGGCCAGTTTGGGAAACTGTTTCCAAGCATCCTGAAGTCTCATCCGCGGATCGCGCGAAATCAAGGCGACGCAAGTCTCGTTGTCGCCGAGCGGCGTGACGTACACCTGCGCTCCTTGGCCCCAATGAACCTCCATGCAATCGGTCCAGGCCTTCACGCGAAAATGTTGTCTCTGCGCAAACCTTGTTTCTCCCCGCGCTGCAGGGTCCAATCCGATCCAGCGCCTTACGCGTGAGTGGATTCCATCGGCTCCTATTACCCATCTCGCCTTCAGCACCGAGTCACTCAAGATGGCGCCATCGGCCGACAGACCAACAACTGGTGTGTCCCAGAGCAGCCTGACTCCACACTCTTGTGCTCGGTCAACCATTCTTTGGTGGAGAATAGTTCGACGCACGCCAAATCCACTGGCATGCAAAAAATTTGCTTCTGCCGAAGTCGCGGTGTCTACAAACCGAATCCCCCGAAAAACCCGCCCATCATTTGGATCAATAGCCACACCAAGCTGGTTCAGCGCCGCCATCGTGCCCGGCATGAGTCCTTCACCGCAAGCCTTGTCTATAGGAGGTCTTGCGCCGTCGGCAACGGTTACGCTAAAACCCCTCATTCGCGCGGCGATGGCTGCCGCTAATCCTGCCGGCCCCCCGCCAATAACAAACACATCAATCGCTTCTCCCACGTGCTCTTCCTGTTCTCGGCACCGATTCGTATTTGGTTAGATGTCAAGCAGCCAAGTGAGATGCCCGCCAGCGCCTCATTTTTGGCCCGCGTCTAATCGGGAAGGAAGTTGAGCGATCGGCCGCCCAAGTCACATCTATAAGCCGGTTTTATTTGATTTAGCATAAGTATTAATTTGACTCATTGACTTCCCTGCCCCATCCTGCTACTTTGGATGGCGAAGACATATGCTTCGCCTCCCCATCACAAGCGATCGGGTTTTTTTGAGCCATAGGAACGCCCGAATTGTAGACCCAATTGTTGTACAAATTATTCCCGTCCCTGTACGAGGGGCAACCGGCGGATGATGGCGGCCTAGCACAGCATCACAGGAGCTTTCGGGGCCATCATCCAGAGACAGATGATGGCTTTATTTTTTCGGGATTTGGAATTCTTAGGACGGAGCAGTCGACGGGCCGTCGAAGGGACATTGCAGTGAGCGACTCTTTGCCAAAACCGCGAAGCTCGGCTTTAATTGACGGCGCAAACCGCGCGGGTGCGCGCGCCATGCTTCGCGCCTGCGGCCTCCAAGATGATGACTTCAAGAAGCCGCTCATTGGCGTGGCAAATACCTGGATCGAGATTGGTCCCTGCAACTATCACCTTCGTGAGCTCGCCCAGCACGTAAAAGAAGGCATTCGCGCCGCCGGTGGAACGCCTCTGGAGTTCAACACGGTTTCCATTTCCGACGGCATCACGATGGGTACGGAAGGCATGCGCGCGTCGCTGGTGAGCCGTGAAGTCATCGCCGATTCCATCGAGCTCGTTACGCGCGGAAATCTCTTCGATGCGCTGGTTGTTCTTGTTGGCTGCGACAAGACGATTCCGGGCGGAATAATGGCCTTGGCCCGCCTGAATATTCCCGGCCTTATTCTCTACGGCGGCTCCATTGCTCCCGGCCAATTTGAGGGCCACGCCGTCACGATTCAGGACGTCTACGAAGCCATCGGCAAACACGCCCGCGGCGGAATGACGGATGCTCAGCTCAAGTCGCTTGAGGTTTCCGCCTGTCCGGGAGCGGGCGCCTGCGGCGGACAATTCACCGCAAACACGATGGCCCTCGTCTGCGAATTTCTGGGAATTGCGCCCATGGGACTCTCCAGCGTTCCTGCGACAAATGTGGGAAAGGCGGCCGCTGGTCACCGCGCGGGCGAATTTGTGATCGAGCTTCTTCGTCGCGACCTCACTCCCTCGAAAATCATCACCAAAGCGGCGCTAGAGAACGCCATCACCGGCGTCGCTGCGACCGGCGGCTCGACAAACTCTGTGCTGCATCTCCTGGCCATCGCCAACGAAGCGAAAATTCCACTTTCGATTGACGATTTCGACCGCATCAGTTCGCGTGTGCCGATTATTGCCGATCTCAAACCCGGAGGAAGATTTGTCGCTACCGATCTCTACGCAGCAGGCGGCACTGCGCTCGTCGCAAAGCGCCTGCTTGAAGCTGGATTGCTCCGCGGAGATGCCATCACCGTCACCGGAAGCACTCTCGCCGAAGAAGCGGCCAAAGCCAAAGAAACGCCGTCGCAAGAAGTCGTCCGCAAGCTCAATGCGCCCCTTAAGCCCACCGGCGGGCTCGTCATCCTGAAAGGGAACATTGCTCCCGAAGGCTGCGTCATCAAGGTGGCCGGCCACAATCTGCAGAATTTCCGAGGTCCCGCGCGAGTATTCGACAACGAAGAAGCAGCCTTCGCCGGTGTCGAGCAAGGAGCCATCAAAGCCGGGGACGTAATCGTCATCCGCTACGAGGGGCCGAAAGGTGGTCCGGGAATGCGGGAAATGCTCGCGGTGACCGCCGCGCTGGTGGGCGCGGGCTTGGGCGATTCCGTTGCTTTGCTTACGGACGGGAGATTCTCCGGCGCCACACATGGTCTCATGGCCGGCCACGTGGCCCCGGAAGCCGCCAACGGCGGTCCCATCGCGGCTATCGCTGACGGCGACACCATCATTTTCGACATCCCGAAGCGTCAACTGACCTTGGATGTTAGTGCCGCAGAGATTCAGAAACGCCTTGCCGCGTGGAGACCGCCGCAACCGCGCTTCACGAGCGGCGTGATGGCCAAGTACGCCCTGCTGGTTTCTTCTTCGTCTCTTGGCGCGGTTACTGCCGTGCCGGCGGCTTTTTCAGCGCCAGCCGCATCTGGCTCGTTTGCGAGGACTTCATGAAGCTTACCGGTGCAGAAATTCTTTGCGAATCGCTCACGCGTCTCGGCGTGCGCGAGATTTTCGGGTATCCCGGTGGTGCGATTCTGCCAGTCTATGACGCGCTCGGCAAATCGAAGCTGCATCACGTTCTCGTGCGTCATGAACAGGGCGCCACACACATGGCCGATGGTTATGCCCGCGCCAGCGGTGGCATCGGCGTCGCCATGGCCACATCTGGTCCCGGCGCGACGAACATGGTCACGGGAATCGCCACCGCCATGATGGACTCCTCTCCGGTCGTCTGCATTACAGGCCAGGTCAGCAGCAAAGTCCTGGGCTCCGACGCGTTTCAGGAAATCGACATCACGGGCATCACCATGCCCATCACCAAACACAATGTGGTGATTACCAAGGCGGAGGACATTGCACGCACGATTCGTGAAGCTTTCCTGATCGCCAACAGCGGGCGGCCCGGCCCTGTGCTTGTCGACATCACCAAGGACGCGCAGCAAGCCACCGCCGAGTTCCACTGGGAAGCGTCCGAGCCAAAACTTCCGCCCAAGCGCCTGCGCAACAATCACGATCAGGCCGAATTTGACCGCGCCGTTGAAATGCTGAACACAGCCAAGCGCCCGATCATTCTCGCCGGCCACGGCATCCTGGTTTCCGGCGCGATGCGCGCCTTTGAGCAGTTCGTGCGCGCCGGCAATTATCCCGTCGCCATGACGCTCCTCGGCATCGGCTGCTTCCCTGCCAATGATCCGCTGAACCTCGGCATGATGGGCATGCACGGCGAAGCCTGGGTGAACAACGCCATTCAGGAAGCCGACCTGCTTATTGCCGTCGGCATGCGCTTCGATGACCGCGTCACCGGAGACCTCCGCACGTACGCCAAGAGCGCCCGCAAGATCCACATCGAAATCGACCGCGCCGAAATCAACAAGAACGTGAAGGTCGATGCCGCCCTCATCGGCGATGCGCGCGAGGTACTCGAAAGACTCACGCCCCACATCCAGACCCGCGATCACAGCACGTGGATTGGCCATATCGCCGAACTGAAGGGCGATTCAGCCGTGCGCGATATCCAGAGCTTGCCTGACAACGGGCACCTCTACGCCGCGCACGTCATCAACGACATCTGGAAAGAGACCGGTGGCGAGGCTATCGTCGTCACCGACGTTGGCCAGCATCAAATGTGGGAAGCGCAGTATTACCACCACAATCGTCCCCGCACGCTGATCACCTCCGGCGGACTCGGTACCATGGGCTTTGCCCTTCCCGCTGCCATCGGCGCGAAATTCGCGAAACCTGGCTCTGAAGTGTGGGTCGTCGTGGGTGACGGCGGATTCCAAATGACCATGAGCGAATTGGCCACCATCGTCCAGGAAAAGATCAGCGTCAAGATCGCCATCATCAACAACGGCTATCTCGGCATGGTCCGCCAGTGGCAGGAGTTTTTCTACGACAAACGCTACGTCGCTACTCCACTGGTGGCGCCGGATTTTGCCGCCCTCGCCAATGCCTTTGGCATCCGCGGTGAACGCGTCACCAAGCGCGCCGAAGTCGTGCCCATCATCCAATCCGCGCGGGAATCAGACGAAACCGTGCTGATCGATTTCCGCGTCGAACAGGAAGATTCCGTTTACCCCATGGTGGCGGCGGGCGCTTCTTTGAGCGACATGATTCGCCGCCCGAACAATCCGCTGGTTGAGACGGCGACAGAGCCATAGGGGAAAAAGAAAGAATCATGCAAACACTTGTCGCCTATGTCGAAAACAAACCCGGCGTCCTCAATCGCGTCGCTTCTCTTGCGCGGCGTCTGGCCATCAATATTGATTCGCTCACGGTTGGTCCAACGGAGAACGAAGAAATCGCACGCATGACCATCGTGGCGCACACCGATGAGCGAGGCGCGCATCGCCTCGAAGCCAGCCTCGAAAAGCTCGTCGATGTTCTGCTGGCGGAAAACGTCTCCACTCGCGCGCTGCTTGAGCGCGACTTGGCCTTGATCAAAGTTTCTGCCGACCAGCAGAATCGTCCGCACTTGATGGAATTGATCAAGGTTTTCCGCGCGCGCGTCGTGGACGTCGCTCCGGAATCGCTGATCATCGAAGTTTCGGGCACTGTGGACAAGATTGATGGCTTGCTCGAAGTCCTTCGGCCTTTTGGCGTCCTGGAGATGGCTCGCACCGGCCGGATTTCCATGACCCGAGGCGGCGATTTGTTGCAGCCGCCGGCTGTCCCAACGGAATCGCCCGAAGCAGTGGAAGCCAAGTCAAAGTAGGACAGACAATTCCTGTCTGTCCGCTCTGCGTGGCGGCGCGATCAAAGTAGGGCAGACTTTGTAGTCCGTTCTCCTCGAGTGCTGACGCCATGGCAGCGTCAAGAGTTTTTCAAAATTAAGGATCCTTCGACCGCAAACCGGTCACGAGAGGAAAAGAATGGCAAATCTCTATTACGACAATTCCGCGGACATCTCCCTGATTCAAGCCAAGAAAGTCGCCATCATTGGCTACGGCTCGCAGGGGCACGCGCACGCGCTCAATCTTCGCGATAGCGGCGTCTCGGTGCGCGTTGGCCTCCACGACGGCAGCGGGTCGCGCGCCAAAGCCGAAAAGGCCGGCTTGACCGTCAACACGCCCACGGAAGCCGCAGCTTGGGCGGACGTCATCATGATTCTCGTTCCGGACACCAGGCAGCCCAAGCTATATCGCGACGCCATCGAGCCCAATCTCAAGCCCGGCAAAACACTGATGTTCGCGCACGGTTTCAACATCCGTTTCGGCACCATAAAGCCGCCCGCCGCCGTGGATGTCTCCATGATTGCTCCAAAAGCACCCGGCCATCGCGTTCGCGAAGTTTTCACGGAAGGCGGTGGCACTCCCGCCCTCCTGGCGGTCGAGCAGGATGCCAGCGGCTCGGCGAAAGCTCTGGCCCTTGCCTACGCCAAGGGACTCGGCTGCACGCGCGCCGGAGTTCTGGAGACGACTTTTACCGAAGAGACGGAAACCGACCTCTTTGGCGAGCAGGCCGTACTTTGCGGAGGCGTAAGTGAACTGATCAAGGCGGGCTTCGAGACGCTCACGGAAGCGGGTTACCAGCCCGAAGTCGCCTATTTCGAATGCCTCCATGAGCTCAAGCTCATCGTTGACCTGATTTACCGTGGCGGACTCAGCTACATGCGTTACTCCGTCAGCGATACTGCCGAACAAGGCGATTATTCGGCCGGGCCGCGCATCATCACCAAGCAGACGCGCGAAGAAATGCGCAAGATCCTCGCGGAGATTCGCAACGGCACTTTCGCAAAGGCCTGGGTTGCAGAGAACGAAAAAGGCTGCCCCAATTTTCTCGCCACTCGCCAGCGCGAACAGCAGCACCCCATCGAGCAACTCGGCCCCAAGCTTCGCGCCATGATGCCTTTCTTGCAGCCCATCATCGCGCCCGGCCTGGAGACCAAAGCCGCGGCTACAAAAAAATAAGCATCGAATCGCTTTTTGATTACGTTCTAACCCGCCGCACAGGAACGTTGTTGACACGCGCCGTGAACTGGGCGATTCTCTCGCCTCATGAAACGCAAATCGGCTAGTGCGCCAACAATCCCGGCGCTGATTCTTTCCTTTCTTTTCTTACTGCTTGCCTCGGCCTTCCTGACCCCTGGGGTCAGAGCGCAATCTGCGCCCGCTCTGGCGGAACGCATTCAGAAGGTCATCAGCCGCCCTGAATTCGCTCACGCCAATTTCGGCGTCGAGTTTTACTCGCTCGACACCGGCAAGGTCCTCTATGCGCTGAATGCTGACAAACTGTTCGTGCCTGCTTCGACCACAAAAATTCTCACCGAAGGCACTCTCCTCGCGAAGCTTGGCGCCGACTACCGCTTTCATACTCGCGTCTACCGCACCGGCCCAATCGACAAGCACGGTACTCTTAAAGGCAATCTAATCCTCGTCGCCAGTGGTGATCCCAATCTTTCCAACCGCATCCAGCCCGACGGCACTCTCGCCTTCGTCGACGAAGACCACTCTTACCAGGGCCCTGCTCTTCCCGGCGATCCTCTCTCCGTCATCAAGCAACTTGCGAAAGACGCCGCCGCGAAAGGCATTCACAAGATCGAAGGACGTGTGCTGATCGACACAACACTGTTCCCTGACGGCCCTCGCGAAGGGGGCACAAACGTCGTGATGTCCTCGATCATGGTCAATGACAACGTCATCGACCTCATCGGTTCTCCCGGCGCGAAAATAGGAGATCCTGTCGATCTCAAATCTGCGCCTCAGACTTCCTACATCAAATTCGTGAATCACTTGCTCACGTCTCCCGCCGGCACCAGGCCGGCGTTCGAGCCGCCAGATTTCGCCGCAAATCCGGATGGTTCCGTCTCGATTACCCTTGCCGGCAGCCTGCCGCTCGGCGTCCCTCCCCAAACTGCATCGGTTGCTGTCCCCTCCCCGGCAAAATTTGCAGAAACGGTATTCCGCGAAGGGCTGTCGGCCGCAGGCGTTCAAATCAAGAATGGCCCGGGGCCCAGTGTCACTGATTTTTCTCCTTACACTCGTTTCTATACAGCGGAGAACCAGGTAGCCGAGCACGTCTCTCCTCCGCTCTCGGAAGAGATCAAGGTCACGCTCAAGGTCAGCCAAAATCTGCACGCCGGCATGGGACCGTATCTGCTCGGCGCTCTCGTTGGGAAGGATACGAAGAACCCGCTCGACGCCGGCTTCAAGATCGAGCATGACTTTCTTCAATCAGCAAAGCTCGATCTGTCCGGCGCTGCGCAGGGCGACGGAGCCGGAGGCGATTGGGCCGACCTCTTCAGCCCGGACTTCATGGTCCACTACCTCGTCTACTGGTCTACCCGTCCGGACTATCAGGATTTTTTCAAGGCGCTGCCGATTCTCGGCAAAGACGGCACGCTTGCGAAAATTCAGGCCAATTCCCCGGGCGCAGGCCACGTCTTTGCAAAAACCGGCACGTTTGGCTCCGAAGACAAACTGGGCGGCAAAATGATGCTCAACGGCAAGGGCCTGGCCGGCTACATCCTCACTAAGGATGGCAAGAAGCTGGCTTTTGCCGCTTACGTCAATCACGTTTCGCTCGCTCCTGAGCCGGAGGCCGCGCAGCAGGTGGCCGGTCAGGCACTCGGAGAAATCGCGGCAGCGGTCTACGACGCCAATCTAGATGCGTCCGCGAATGCAGGCGAATACGACCTCATCATTCGCAACGGCCACGTCATCGACGGTACGGGGAATCCCTGGTTCGCAGCGGATGTTGCTGTCACTGGTGATCGCATCGCCGCCATCGGCGACTTGCGCGAAGCCCATGCCAGGCGCGAAATCGATGCCAAGGGCCGCGTCGTCGTTCCCGGTTTCATTGACATGCTTGGACAGTCGGAAGTGTCGCTTCTGCTCGACAATCGTTCGCTGAGCAAACTCTCCCAGGGGATCACCACGGAAATTACCGGCGAAGGCGGCTCCATCGCTCCGCAAAATGAAAAGACCATCGCCCCTCAAGAACTGTTTCTCGACAAGTACAAACTCACGGTCGATTGGAGCACTCTCGACGGCTATTTCCGCCGCCTCGAAAAGCAAGGCACTCCGCTCAACATCGGCACCTATGTTGGCTCGGCGCAAATCCGCGAGGCTGTGATTGGCGATGACGATCGCGCTCCCACCCCTGCCGAACTCGAGCAAATGAAATCATTGGTCGAGCAGGCCATGAGGGACGGCGCTCTCGGTGTCTCCAGCGCTCTTATCTATCCGCCGAACATTTACGCGAAGACCGACGAGCTCATCGCGCTTGCGAAAATCGCCTCAAAATACGGCGGCCTTTATGCCACGCACATGCGCAGCGAAGGCGCTTCGGAAATGCCCGCGCTTGCCGAAGCCATTCGCATCGGGCGCGAAGCCAACTTGCCCGTCGAAATTTTTCACCTCAAGGTCAGCGGCAAGCCGCGCTGGGGCGGCATGAAAAACGTCGTCGCCACGATCCAGCTTGCTCGCGATTCCGGCCTGGATATAGCCGCCGACATGTACCCTTACCCGGCTGGGGCAACCGCGCTGGCCTCGGCGCTCCCACCCTGGGTCGCCGATGGCGGAGTCCAGAAATTGCTTGAGCGCTTGAAAGACCCGGCTATTCGAATACGCATTAAGAAGGAGCTCGTCGGCGACCATCCGGATTGGGAAAATCTTTTTTACGATTGCGGCGGCGCTGCGGGAATTCTCATCGCGTCCGCCGAGAACCCGGATCTCAAACAATTCGCCGGAAAAACTCTGGATGACGTTGCAAAGACATGGAAAAAATCTCCGGAGGACTCTCTGATGGATTTCGTCCTCGCTGACAAAGCGCAATCCGGTGCGATTTATTTCATGGCCAGCGAAGAAGACCTCCGCACCGGCCTCAGCCAGCCGTGGACCAGCATCGGTCTCGATGCCGGTGAAATGTCGCTTGATGGTCCGACCTACGAAGCGCATACCCATCCGCGCGCCATGGGCTCGATGCCCCGCTTCCTCGGCCATTATGTCCGCGGTGAGCGTCTCATGCCGCTGGAAGCTGCGATTCGAAAGATCACTTCTCTTCCCGCTCAGCGCGAACACTTGGAGAGCCGCGGCCTCCTTAAGCCCGGCTACTTTGCCGACATCACCATCTTCGACCCTGCGACCATCATCGACCATGCCACGTTCACGAAACCCGATCAGCTCTCCGAGGGCATCGACTACACCATCGTCAACGGGCTGGTCGAATACGATCAGGGAAAATTGACAGGTGCGACAGCCGGCCGGGTTTTGCGCGGCCGCGGCTGGCAGGCAGCGACAAACTGAAAAGGTCACTAGTCTGAATTAGACTAGTGTTATTTAACATAAGGTACTTAATAATTTCTGTGATATAAACCTAAATTTGTGCGCAACAGGAACTAGCTCAGGGCGGTTTTTCCCATCTCCGCGACGCGCCGCTCGTACGTCATTTCCACCAAGCCGTGCTTTCCGTAATATCGCAGCACGATTTTATGGCCCGGCTCAATCTTCGCGCGCGTCTTGATCAGGGAATCCGAAAGCTCCACCCACTGTCCATTCACCAGATAGCTTCCTTCCCATCCGCGCAATTCGAAATGTCCGTCGTTTTTCAGAATGAGCGGCGCCGCCTTGCACGGAATCACCTTCCCGCGCACCTTGGCCTGGGCGCACTGGTAGCGGCCGGAAACGTCCACAGTCTGCGCCTTGCTTTGTGGAGTAAGAAAAAATACAAGGGCGGCAGTCGCGATGCCGCGCGCCAGTGCCAAACCCACCCGGGCATACCCCATTGGGAATCTCCGATTCCAGGTCGCGTAGCTGCGGGCAGCGGCCCTGGCCATTGGTACAGGTGCAATTCACCAACCAACAGGCTGTGGTGCAACTTTTTTATTTACAGCAACTTACAGACTGGCCGTTGGGCCATGAACGCCTCACAGGGGTAGAATTCTTCCCCTCTTACCTCCCTGAGAGGAACTCTTTTGCACCTCAAAATGGGTGCTTTCCCTGCCAAGTCCGTCCCGGAACGTCATTCGAACGGCAGTTCCGCGACTGCTTGCCCGTCCTTCCGGGGGTCCGAAGCCCCGTAATTCACGCGCGTCGCCGAGTCTCTCATCACCGCCTGCCCGCCGCCCATGCCGCTTGAATAGGAACCTTTGAGGTCGATTTTGTGGCCTTTGTTCGTCAGTTCATTTCGCACGTTTTGTGCAAAGCGATTCTCCATCATCACGTCGCAGCCGCCGAAGGTGTGCTTGCTGAACCTTGGCGCCTCCAGCGCCGCCTGAATGTTCATTTTGAAATCCACCAGGTTTGCAACGAACTGCGCATGCGCCTGCGATTGGTTCCACCCGCCCATGATCCCAAACGCCACGCGCACATCTCCCTTTTGCGCGAATGCGGGAATGATCGTGTGCAGCGGCCTCTTTCTCCCCGCCAGCGCGTTTGGCGAATTCGAATCCATGCTGAAGAGTCCGCCGCGATCGTGCAGCGCGAAACCCGTTCCGGCGGCGACGATGCCGGACCCGAAAGCTTCGTAGTTGCTTTGGATGAGCGACACCATGTTTCCCTCGCGGTCGACAACGCTCAGGTAGGTCGTGTCGTTGCCAACGGAGATTTCTCCTGCGGTCGCTTCGCAGTTGGCCTTGTCCGCGTCAATCAACTTGGCTCTTTGCGCGGCCCATTCTTTCGAAAGCAGCTTCGCAACCGGCAACTTTTGTTTTCCAGGGTCGCCGATGTATTTCACAAGATCCGCATAGGCCAGCTTTTTTGCCTCAATCATGGCGTGCAACGCTTTCGTCGAGCCGAATCCCCAATCCTTCTGCCCCATCGGAAACGTCTCCATGATGTTCAGCATTTCCAGAGCTGCGAGACCCTGCACGTTGGGAGGAAGCTCGTAGACTGTCCAATCGCGGTACGTCGTCGAAATAGGCACCACGAATTCGCTGGAGTATTCGGCGAGGTCTTGCGCGATCATCGGGCCATTGTGCCGCTTCATCGATTCCAGAATTTTCGCGGCAATTTCGCCTTTGTAGAAGGCGTCTCTGCCGTGCTGTGCGATCTGTTCGAGCGACCAAGCAAGATCAGGGTTGCGGAACACCTCGCCCACTTTCGGTGCGCGGTCTCCGGGCAGGAACGTCTGTGTCGCCGCGTCATCCGTCCGCAGATAATCCACCTCTCCGGCCCAGTACGCCGCCGTCCACTCCGGAACGGGAAATCCGTCCCGCGCCGTTCGAATCGCCGCCGCCAGATCCTCCGCGAGTTTCTTTCTTCCAAACTTATCAGCCAGCTTCTGCCAGCCGTCCACAGCGCCCGGAACGGTAATCGCATTCACTCCTTGCTGGGGCATGCTGCGAATTCCCTGCTTCTGCAAATACTCGATGGTCAATCCCTTGGGTGCCCATCCGCTCGCGTTTATCCCGTACAACTTGTCCCCCTTCGCGTCATACACAATGGCGAACAAATCTCCGCCGGTGCCGTTCATCATCGGCTCCACGACGCCCATCATCGCGTTGGCCGCAATCGCCGCATCCACGGCATTCCCGCCACGCTCGAGAATGCGCACACCCGCCTGCGCCGCCAGTGGCGATTCCGCCGCAACAATCCCATTCCGCGAAATCACCATTGACCGTCCTTGTGAACGGTCCTGTGCATCAACATTCTGTCCGGCCGTCAAAACTGCGATGGAGAGATACAAGAACAGGCGCAACATAGAAGGCGTTTTCATAGTTCGCAATCGTGTTTACTGGATTCCTAGTTCTTTTGAACTTCTTTGTCTTTTGCGGTCAAAAGGCGAACTGCGCGCCTCCGGGCTTTGACTGAAAGACTCTCGTAAAGGGAAACAATCTTCTGTATCGCCTCTTTTTCGGAGCTGGGCCGAGCGGCGGTTGGACTATCCTCGCGGTGCGCCAGGCGCTTATGCGAAGGCAGATAGCTCTGGCTGAATATTCCTCCGCAGACGTCGCATGTGACCGTGGCCATTCGTAAGACCCCTACCGCGTACCCATAATAATTGCAAAACGTTTATCGCAGAAGCGAATCCTTGTCTTAACGGGCGTTTGGCATTGCACGAACGCACCACGCTCACATTCGGAGTTGCATAAAAGGTTGAGTCAATTTCTACAGTGTCGAAGCGCTGCGCGTAGTAGCTGAGGCAGTCGGCTGGTCGCAGACCCTTCGGATAGAACGATCCCTACCATCCTGTGGCTATGAAGGACGAGGTCCCGAGGAGAATCGGCGAATGGTTCACGCTTGAGAGTATAGCGAACCCCTGTGGTATACCGTCTGGTCCGAACGTAACTTCGGGTTGCCGACCACACGGAAGTCCGTTGCTTGGTCTTCCATTAAAATCTTCTTGACCTTCCCATCTATCAGGAGGATTCTGCCGCAAGGTTGAGCCCCAAGGAGCACAGGCATCGCGAAGGCTGGCGATTCTGGTATAAGTCTGCTCTCTAAAGTTGGTGTTTCTCACGCAAGTTTTCCTTGACTTTAATAACCCTGCTGGTGCAATTCGTTTTAGGGAAAAGTGCATTAAGAGCGCGGGAGTTTACTCCCGCTTTTTCTTTTTCTGGGCGGTTACTCTGGCCCTTCCTAGCCCAAAACAACCAAGCTTGCATCCTGTAGAATCAACCATTTACGAAATGTAAACTTCGTAAGCCCTTTGCTTTGATATTCTTATGAAATGCCCTGGGGGTATCTCGGGGTGTGGACCGGGGGCATCCTCAGCAGACTGGACAGGACCATTCCTGAGATTGTAAGCAAGGTCCGCGTTTTGGCGCGCTTCCTCATAAGATAAGATAGGCACCGCTGAAATTTCCAAGGACAGCCATGGAGAACGCTTACATCTGCGACGCCATCCGAACGCCGTTTGGGCGCTATGGTGGCGCACTTGCCTCGATTCGCACCGATGATCTCGCCGCAATTCCGCTCAAAGCTCTTGTCGAGCGCAACGCAGGCGTCGACTGGAACGCCGTGGACGATGTCGTCTACGGTTGCGCCAATCAGGCGGGCGAAGACAATCGCAATGTCGCCCGAATGGCGCTGCTGCTAGCGGGCTTGCCGAAAGAAGTGCCGGGAACAACGGTCAATCGGCTCTGCGGCTCGAGCATGGACGCCGTTGCGTCCGCCGCGCGCGCCATCAAGTCCGGCGAAGCGGATCTGGTGATTGCCGGCGGCGTCGAGAGCATGTCGCGAGCGCCCTTCGTCATCGCCAAGGCCGACAGCGCCTACTCGCGCTCGTTGAAAATGGAAGACACCACGCTCGGCTGGCGATTCATCAATCCTCTGATGAAAGCCAAGTACGGCGTCGATTCCATGCCGGAAACAGGCGAAAACGTCGCCGAAGAATTTCACATCTTGCGCAAGGATCAGGATTTGTTTGCTCTCAGGAGCCAGCAGCGCGCCGCCGACGCCATCCGCAACTGCCGATTGAAGCAGGAAATTGTGGCCGTGCCCATCCCGCAAAAGAACGGCGACCCGCTTCTCTTTTCGCAAGACGAACATCCTCGGCCGGACACGACGCTCGAAGCGCTTTCCAAATTGAAGCCCGTCGTGAAACCGAATGGCACGATCACTGCCGGAAATGCTTCGGGCATCAACGACGGCGCCTGCGCCTTACTCCTCGCGTCAGACGCAGCGATGAAACGGCATAAACTGACGCCAAAAGCGCGCGTCGTAGCCGCCGCGGCTGCTGGCGTCGCTCCGCGAATCATGGGGATGGGACCAGTTACTGCAACACACAAAGTTTTAGCGATGGCCGGATTGTCGCTCGCACAAATGGACGTTGTGGAATTGAATGAAGCCTTCGCGTCACAAGCGCTTGCGGTGCTGCACGAATTGAAAATCCCGGATGACGCGCCGCATGTAAATCCGAACGGCGGCGCAATCGCCATCGGGCATCCTCTCGGCGCAAGCGGCGCGCGGCTCATAACCACAGCGCTTTACCAGCTCTTGCGAACCAACGGCAAATATGCGCTCTGCACCATGTGCATCGGCGTGGGCCAAGGAATTGCCCTTATTTTGGAGCGCGTCTAGTATCGCCTGGGCCACGCGCCAGCTTCGGCAAAATCAGCGCAGGAGAAGAGTAAGATCGATGCCTACCCTTGAGTCTGGAGAAACCCGGATTCACTACGCGCTGGAAGGCAAGAATGGATTGCCAGTGGTGGTGTTCTCGAATTCGCTCGGCGCGAATTATTCCATGTGGGATCCGCAGGCTTCCGAGTTTCGAGGAAAATTCCGCCTCCTCCGCTACGACACAAGAGGCCACGGTCAATCCTCATCCACTCCTGGCCCCTACTCGATCGAGCTTCTCGCGAAAGACGTTATTGCATTGCTCGATGCGCTAGCTTTGGACCGCGTCCACTTCTGCGGTCTTTCCATGGGTGGAATGATTGGCATGTGGCTGGCACTCAACGCGCCCGAACGCCTCAATAAACTGGTTCTGTGCAACACCGGCGCAAAAATTGGAACTCCCGAAAGTTGGGGCACGCGCATCGAGGCCGTCCAAAAAAACGGGATGAAATCGGTTGCTCCCGCCATTATCGAGCGATGGTTCACGCCGGCCTTTCGCCAGAAAGCGCCGGAGACGATGGCAAACATTCTCCAAATGATCGAGGAAGCAAACCCGGAGGGCTATGTTGCGTGCTGCGCCGCCGTTCGCGATTTCGATTGCCGCGAACAGTTAGGCAAGATTCAAACGCCGACTCTGGTGATTTCCGGAGCGCATGACCCGGCCACGCCTCCCGCCGACGGGCGCTTTATCGCGCAACAGATTGCCGGGGCGCGCTACGTCGAGCTCAATGCCGCGCACCTTTCCAACATCGAGGCTCAGGGTCGCTTCAACCAGGAACTTGCAGCGTTTCTGAACTCCTGAGGGTCTTGCATAAGTGAGTCGTCTACAGTCAGTTGGTGCGGTCGTCAAGCCGCTCGTTCGATCAGGAACGTGCGTGTGACTAGCGAGCTGTCCGTAAGGAGTGCCGTCGCCGGGAAATGCGAATTCCGCACCCGGCGCACCAATCCAAGCGGTCGCACTTTTCCATCCTTGCTCACATTGCACTTGAATACCACCGTGCCACGATTGTCGATGATCACCATCTTGAACGGAGGGCTGCACTTCCGCGGCTCGCTTGGCCGGATGAAACCCATCATTTCATCAGCCAGCCCGCCGGCAATGTTCTTATAACTCAGGGCTTGCGCTGCATTGATCCATTTGTTCTTGCTGTCGAGTGCGAACCCACCGGTCTTGTTCCTCATTACGTAATCTCCTTCAGGTCGTGAGTTCGACTCGGAAGAAGCTCGGTCTTGCCTCCAAGCAACCCGCCCCGGAAGACGCAAGGCGCGCACCTGGCGCCGCTGGTCAGCTATATGGCCGAATTGCTCATAGCTATATAGCACTACTTTTTGGTTGTCAAGCACTATTTCATGCCTTATACAGGTACCGGAGAAAGAGCGCTATAGCACTCTGAGAATCCCGCTCTATATCACTTTGGGTGGTGAAATGAACGCGCCTGACTTTCGGCCCTTGACGAACCACCAGAATAGAATATCGTCCTTGTTATGAAGCCTGCTTCCGCCCAGCCGCCTGCGAAGAGATCCCCTTCCCACTCGGGAGAGCGAACGCCTGCGAAAAACCGCAACGGCTTGCCCGCCTACCAGAGAATTCAAAGCGCCATCCGCAAGCGCATTGATTCCGGACAGTTACATCCCGGCGACGCCGTGGCTTCCGAGCGTGACCTCGCCAAAACTCATCAGGTCAGCCTCATGACCGCGCGTCACGCGCTGGCATCACTCGAACGCGAAGGGATCGTCGAGCGCCGCCGCGGCATCGGAACCTTTGTCGCCGCACCAAAAATTCATTTCAACAAATTGATGAGCTATACCGAGCAAATGTCCAGCCGCAGCCTTGTGGCGGGTTCCAAGGTGCTCTTCGCCAAAGTGCTCGACAATGAAAACGAAGCTGCCGCGCGGCTCTCTCTCCCCCCCACCAGCCACATCATCAAACTCGAGCGCTTGCGGCATGCCGCCGGCGAACCTTTTGCACTGGAAACCTGCTACCTCAACGCTGCTGAATTCCCGGGCCTTTTGGACGCTCCCATCGGCCGCGATTCTCTCTTCGGAATTCTCGAGCGCGATTACAAGGTCGAACTCGGCTATGCCGATGAAGAAGTAGACGCCACCGCGGCCGATCCGAGAATCGCCGAGATTCTCTCCATTCCCCGCCGCGATCCCCTGCTGCGCATTCGCCAGGTTATCTATTCCTCCAAAGGGCGCCCGATCATGTATGTGCTGGGGTTCTACCGTTCGGACCGTCACAATCTCGTCATTCGCCGGTTCCGCTGATGCCGACGAAATCCTTTCGCTGGCTTAAGTTTGTCTCAGGTAATGCGTAACACTCAGTTCCGAGAGGACGCCGCATGCTGGTAATCCTGAAGCGCGACGACGAAGAAATCAGCCGCCAGGCCGCACAGCTTATCGCCAGCGCCATACATAAAAAGCCTGCAATGACGCTGGGGCTGGCCACGGGCAGCACCATGGTCGGCGTTTACAAGCAGCTCGTGCATCTGCACAAACAGGGCTCGCTCGATTTCTCTCGCGTCGCAACTTTTAATCTCGATGAATATCTTGGGCTGGGCGCCGCTCATCCTCAGAGCTTTCATTATTTCATGCAGGAAAACCTATTCGCGCACATCAATGTGAACCCTCGCAATATCCACATTCCAGACGGAACGATTCGCGGCAATTACGATCAGTACTGCGCGTCTTATGAAGAGTCCATCCGGAAAGCCGGAGGCATCGATCTTCAACTTCTCGGCATCGGGCGTAACGGCCACATCGGTTTCAATGAGCCGACCTCCAGCATCGGCTCTCGGACGCGGCTGAAGGTCTTGAGCAAGGAAACGTTGGACGACAACGCAAAATTCTTTGCGCCCGCTGAGGAGAGCCCGCGCTGCGCCATCACCATGGGCATCGGCACGATCCTGGAAGCGCGCAAGATTCTCTTGCTCGCCTCGGGCGCCGCCAAGGCTGCCGCCGTCGCGAAGTCCATCGAAGGCCCCATCGCGTCCGCGGTCTCCGCTTCCGCACTGCAACTCCATCCCGACGTGACTTTCATCATCGACGATGCCGCGGCTTCGCAGCTCACGCAGCGCGACTACTATCACCGGGTTCTCGAAATGACTGCTCTTTTGACCCCCGATCGTCTCGGGTAAATCCAGTCTCCCCCTCTCTCGGCGTCACTCCGAACACGATTGCAGGTCAGATTTGCCGTAAACTTGATATCCAGGTATCGGCGAGGAGCGCTTTGCGCGAAGGCACGAAATCTCCAAAGCTGTTCCCTATGTTCCTCAAGCTTTCGGCCAGGCCATGCCTCGTCGTCGGAGCTGGAGCCATCGCTGAATCCAAAATCGCCAGCCTTTTGGAGGCCAGTGCTCGCGTGTGCGTTGTTGCACCTGAGGCGACAGCGCAAGTCCGCTCCTGGGCACAATCCAAAAGCGTCCAGTGGCTTCAGCGTCCATTTCAGTCGTCCGACCTCGAAGGCATGTTCTTGGTGGTCGCAGCCACGTCATCCAGCGAACTTCACGAACGCATCTACAAGGAAGCAACCCAGCGCGGCGTCCTCTGCAACATCGTGGATGTTCCCGCTCTATGCGATTTCTACTACCCCTCCGTCGTCCAGCGCGGGGCACTGCAAATCGCGATTTCGACCGCCGGGCAAAGCCCGGCCCTCGCCCAGCGCCTCCGGAAGCAACTCGAAGATCAGTTCGGCCCGGAATACGAAGAATGGCTCGCGCACTTGGGCGAAGCCCGCGATAAACTCCGCTCCTCCAAATCTGATTCCGAGGAACGGAGACGCTTGCTCCACGAGGACGCCAGCGAGGAAGCCTTCGAAGCCTTCCTCCGAAATCGGCGCCAGATGAAACTACCAGGTAAGTAGTTCCAGTACTTGCTAAGCAGACCATTTCTCCCCTCTTCTCATCAATATTTTCGATTCATCAAATTCATACTTTCGCGCTTTCCTGGACAAGCTCCAGTGCTAGTGTTGGGGTGTTGTATCAGCGGTAGCCGGTTGTTGGAATTGCTGCCGCAAGAAGGGCCGCCGGCTCAAGCTGGCGGTGGGATTGCGTTCAATCCAGGTGCTGCTATGAAGGGAAAAGTCTACTTGATGGGAGCCGGTTCAGGGGATCCTGATCTTCTGTCGGCCCAGGCTGTGCGGGTGCTGCGCGCTGCCGAAGTCGTCCTGCACGATGATCCCGTTTCGCCGGAAATCCTTGAATTTGTGCCCGCCTCGGCGCAAGTGCGCAACGTTCACAAGCTTGGCTTGCAAGCGGGCACTCTCCAGGAAAAAATCCATTCCCTGCTCATCTCCGCGGCGCGGGATGGACACTATGTGGTGCGCCTCAAGTCGAGCGACGCGGTCTCCACAGAGCAGGCTGACGAAGAGGCGGAAGCTCTCGCTCAGGCTGGAGTGGATTTCGAAATGATTCCCCGGGCCGGATCGGCCATGGGAGCCGCCGCAGGCGCGAACTCGCGCTGAGAGCTTTCATCGAAACTAGCCATCTCATCCGGCAGAGGCAATTCCCTGCCTTTTCCGGCGAAGCAGTTCCCTGGCCTGTTCAGAAGCCTCTTTCACCAAATAGCCCATCTTCGGATGCGAGGGTTCAAGATCGGGTTCGATTCCGTGCCGTCGCAATTCTTCGGAAGTGGTCGGCCCGATAGAAGCCAAGACTGCGCGCGCCAGGCCCTTCTTCACCGCTTCCTCCAGCTTCATCTCGGCCGCAACCTGGAAGAGATGGATCGCTTGAACGGCCGTCGTAAATAGCGCCACATCCACAGTTCCTTCGGCGACTGCTTTAATTGCCGCGCGCAAAGGCGCCAGGTCGTGCGGCAAGGCCCACTGATAAACAGGCACGCGCGTCACTTGCGCTCCTCGTTCCCGCAGTCCAGCCAGCAATTCAGGATTGGAAACGCCATACTCTTGAACGGCAACTCGCGCACGTTGCAAACCCAGTTCTTGCGAAGCCTTGGCCGCATCATCGAACGCGCCCAACAATTCGTGCCAGGTATTTGGCTCCGGCGCGGTGATCATGGGAGTGATGCCGATTTCTCGCAGTGCGGCGACGGGCTTCGGCCCGCGCGCCACCACTTTCACACGCCGAAGCGACGCAATGTATTCGTCGCGTTTGTGCGCCGTCTCAACCACATTCAAAAGGGTTCGCGTTCCCACACCTGTCAGGAAAATGACCATGTCGAATTTGCCATCGATAAGCGCCGCAGCGAAGGCCAGTGCCTCCGTGTTCGACTCCAAGGGCACTTCGCGCATCGAAGGCGCAACGATTGCCTCGCCGCCGTAAGTTGCGATCAATTTGGCCATCTCTGGCGCTCGGCGGCTCTCCAGAGACACCACCCGTAATCCCGCAAATCCGCTCATAATTATCGATTATTATCTAGAAATGTGCGGCCCGCCAGCTTCAATCGACCGCGGCCCAAAGCAGGGTAAATCCTGCACAGTCTTAAGGTATTCGCCCGATTGTATCTTCTTGGCCCCCGGTTAGAGTTGACTCAAGGCTTGTGTGGCGTCCCAGGCTTTCTAGATCGCGCACACAACTCCGCAGGCCGTAAGGTGAAATGTGGCAGCCGCGCAGGTGGGTCCCCTCTATTCCCGAAGAATGGTTTCTCGCATTGAAACGCATGAGGATGTATGGGTCTGCTGGCGTTGTGAAGGAATCGAAGATGTTTCCCGGGTTTGCGATCTGAGTGTGGGAGGATTGTTCCTATCCACGGCAAGCCCACGGCGCCTGGGCGCGAGAGCCAAAATTGATTTTCTTGTTCCCGAAGGACAGATTCGGGCCGAAGCTGTCGTGCAGCATCAGGTTCCGAATGGCGGTCTGGGCCTGAAGTTCACCGCCATAACCGACCAGGACTGCCCCCGACTGATCGCCTTAATGAATCGGATTTGCATCGCGCCAACTGCTCCCCGCACCAACTAGAGCGCTTGGCTCGTTGTTTTCTTCCAGCGGACAGTCACTTTCCCGCGGAAAATCTGTACGTAGTAATCGTGTGGTAGCGCTCGCCGGGACTCAGGACGACCGACGGAAATTTCGGCTGGTTCGGAGAATCGGGAAAGTGTTGCGTTTCCAGGCAGAACGCGGCGCGCTTCGGATAGGTCGCACCGCCTTTCCCTGCACTTTTGCCGTCGAGAAAATTTCCCGTATAAAACTGGACGCCCGGTTCGGCGGTCCACACTTCCAGGACGCGGCCTGATGTGGGCTCGACAACGCGCGCGGCCAAGGATTCACTGGAGCCGGCCGAGCGGCGCAGGACAAAGTTGTGGTCGTACCCGCCGCCAAGCTTCAACTGCTCGTCATCCTGATCGATGCGCGCCCCGATCGCCGTCGGTTTGCGAAAGTCGAACGGAGTGCCCGCGATTTCGCGCAGTTCGCCGGTGGGAATTAATCCGGAATCTACCGGAGTGAATTTATCCGCCTCGATCGTTAGCAAGTGGCTGAGTATATCGCCGTTCCCCTGGCCCGCGAGATTGAAGTAAGAATGGTTGGTCAGATTGACCACAGTCTTCTTGTCGGTGGTGGCGGAGTATTCGATCTTCAACGCGTTTGCATCCGTCCAGGTGTACGTGACGGTGACTTTCAGATTTCCAGGGAAGCCTTCCTCGCCGTCTTTGCTGAGGTAGGAAAGCTCAAGCGCCTGGCCGTCTTTTTTGGAAAGAGTTTTAGCTGTCCATACCGCTTTGTTGAAGCCTTTTACGCCGCCGTGCAGGCTGTTCTCGCCGTTGTTTTTTGCAAGCGCGTAGGTCTTGCCGTCCAGAACAAATTGCGCGTGGCCGATGCGGTTTCCGTAGCGGCCAATCAGCGCACCGAAATAGCTTTTGTCATTCACGTACCCGTCGATCGTGTCGTAACCGAGGACCACATCGGCGAGCTTGCCGCTGCGGTCCGGCACCTTGACCGACACGACTGCTCCGCCGTAGTTCGTGATGGAGACTTCCGCTCCGTTCTTATTCGCGAGCACAAAAAGATCAACCGGCTGGCCGTCCGGAGTTTTTCCAAAGGATTTTTTTGTTGTGGAACCAGGTTGAGACTTTGCGCCAGCCGGCGACAGAGTGGTCATAAGCAACGCTCCCGAAAAGATTGTAACCGCCATCCAACACTTCATTCGAGTCCCCCGTCCGCATCGCTTTCCGGTTGCAGCACGGAATCGCGCCAATAATTTTACTTGCTGATGCGCACTTTCGCGCAATGAATTATTCATTCGCAGGACCCCGCGGAGTGAGCTTTTCGATAGCAGGAAATGGCGCGGACGGCGTGAGGGAGTGCTCGGGAACAGCAGTTCCGGAGCGCAGGGCCTTAACCATCCAGGTCACAGCTTCACCCGTGTTGGGGGGGACAATCACGGTGGCGGCCAATTGCCCGGTGCGAACCCATGCCTGGCCGGTTTTCGGTACACCATCGCAGCCGATGATGGGAATGCCGAGCCACTGGTCACGCTCCGGATCGGGAATCATTTCCTCGATGGCTTTGCGTGCGCCGATGCCCATGGCGTCATTCTGCGCGACGATTAGATCGATACGCACCCGCTGCGCGGCAATCAGTCGGAGCCACGAACAAACACTCTGGTGAGCGCTTTCTTCGGTCCAGCGGCCGCGCAGAGTAGTGACGTGCACGTTAGGTGCGAGCAATTCCTGGAGCCCCGTATGGCGTTCGCGGGAGACCGAACTGACCGACGGCCCTTGAATGAGCAGGATCGAGCCACCTCTGGGAAGAAGGGCGGCGACCTGGCGCCCCTGAATCCGGCCAACTTCCGCTTGATCGGCACTCACGGAAAAAACAGGAGAGCGCGCAGTCTTGCGAAGCTCAGCAGCGTACTCCGCTTGCCGGCTGAGGATCGCCCAGCCGATGCCGGCGCCTGCGGCAGTCTTGGCGACTTGTGGAAAGGAGGTGGCGCCGACAGGCTCGACGAGGATTCCGCTAGGCCGGAGTGAGGATTCCGCCTGGATGGCTTTCAAGAGTTGCGTGCTTTGCGTGATGGGGTCGTCATTGGCATAAATGATCTGAGCCTCCACGCCGAGCCCGGCGGCGGCAGCTTTCGCGGCCGCGGCCTGTTCCATTTGGTAATCGTTATCCTTGGTAATCAGCGAAACCAGAAAACGCAGCGTACTCATTCATTCTCCCTGTGCGCCGATTCCGACAATCGAATCAAGCCGTGGAGCAGATTTGCAAACTCGGAGCCTTGCGGCTGGCCGAAAGCAAAATAAATCTTGCTGTAGAAAGCGTAAAGCTTGTCGTAAATAGCCTTCGCCGAAACTTGCGGCTGAAAGACGTTATACTGCGGGCAGATTTTGTTTTGCGCTTCCTCGACGGTCTTGAAAACGCCGGCGGCGAGGAAAGCAAAAATGGCGGAACCCAAGCTGACCACATTGCCCGCCGGAACGAGCACGGGCCTGCCCAGCACGTTGGCATAAACTTGATTCAGCACGTCGTTTTTCTGAGGAATGCCGCCCGCGTTGATGACCCGCCGGACCATAACGCCGTGCTCTTCCATGCGATCGAGGATGACGCGTGTGTGCAACGCGGTGCCTTCAATGGCGGCAAACAATTCATCCTGCGCGGTGGTTAGCAAATTCCAGCCGAAGGTGATGCCGCGTAAGTTTGGATTCACGAGCACGGTACGATCGCCATTGTCCCAGGTGATGCGGAGCAGGCCTGTTTGTCCGGGGCGATAATTCTCCAATCCGCGGGAAAGCGCTGACACGTCCGTTCCGGCACGCATGGCAATCGCTTGAAAAATATCACCAACGGCGGAGAGGCCGGCTTCGATACCGGTGCGCTGCGGGTGCACGCTGCCCTGGACAACGCCGCATACGCCGGGAACCAAACGCGCGGAAGGAGTAATCCCGATGATGCAGGTCGAGGTTCCAACGACGTTCACGATGTCTTCGGTGCGGCAACCGGCGCCGATGGCGTCCCAATGCGCGTCGAACGCGCCGACAGGAATGGGGATACCCGGCTTCAAACCGAGTTGCTTCGCCCAGTGAGGAGAAAGAGGGCCTGCGAGCCGGTCCGAAGCAGCGAATTCACCGTCGATTTTTTCGCGCATGCCTGTAAAAAGGGGGTCCACCTTGACGAGAAAATCCTCAGGCGGGAGCCCACCGAGCGAGGCGTTCCACATCCACTTATGGCCCATGGCGCAGACGCTGCGCTTTACTTTCTTCGCGTCCGTGATGCCGCAAAGCGTCGCAGCGACCATGTCGCAATGTTCAAACGCGGAGACGAATTCCGGACGCTTCGCGGGATTGTGACGAAGCCAATGGAGGAGTTTCGAAAAACCCCACTCCGAGGAATACACGCCGCCGCACCAATCGATCGCGGCGAGCTTTTCGCGATGCGCCGCCGCGGTGATTTCGGCGGCTTCTGCTTTGGCGCGGTGATCGCACCACAAATAATAGTCGTCCAGTGGTTGAAGATTTTTGCCCACCGGAATGACGGAAGAGCCGGTCGTATCCAGCGCGAGGGCGAGAAGCTGATCGGCGGGAACCCCGGATTTCTGGACGGCTTCTCGAGTAGCAGCCGCGAGCGCCCGCATATGATCTTCGTGGGATTGCGTGGCGTATTCGGGATCCTCGCGTTTGCGGTGCAGAGGGTATTCAGCGTTAGCGGAGGTCAGCAATCCGCGCTCGCTGTCCACGATGGAAACGCGAACGCTCAACGTCCCAAAATCCACTCCGGCAACGGCCGCCATGCACGCTCTCCGATAATGTCCTTTGCGCCAGTCCGCCTCAGCAGCCGGGAATTCTCAGGCCTTACGTTTAGGAGAGAACTTGATGCAATAGATCAGGCCCAGGACGAACAACAAGGCTCCCCACCATACCGGAGCGTGCAGCTCGGCCAATACCGTGTTCGGCGGATGCGACCATTCCACGAGTCCGCTGGCAAAAATCAAAAACCCGTACACCAGCAAAAGCACCCCGACAAAGAACCAAACCGGAATAATGTGATGTTTTTCGCTCATCTCGCCTCACCAGAAAATGATTTGAAGGACCACCAAGATCGCCAGGGCTGCCATGCCCCAGAAAAACGGCCGGTGCAGAAAACCCGTGTGCTCTTCGCGCGCCACTTCCGTCAAGCTGTAGACAAGTCCTTTCAGCTCTTCGTCGGGCCTGGCCTTGGTTACCAGAGTGACCAGCACGGTGACAACAACACAGGTGACGCAGGACCACAGCGCCTGGTACATGGCTTGAGCAAGTCCCTTCGCGTCTGGAGACAATGCAAAGACCCCCACCCAGCGATGATCCAGCTTCATCAACGCAAACATAGTGACGGAAGAGAGTGTTCCAGCCAGCAGCCCCAAGAATCCCGCAGCGCGGCTTACGCGCTTCCAAAGCATTCCGAGTAACACCGTGCCAAAAAGTGGCGCGATGAAGAATCCGAACAGCGCCTGGACGTAGTCCATCATGCTGGAGAAGCTCATCACTAGATACGCGGTCCCAATGCTCACGAACAGGCCGATCAAGGTGCACCAGCGTCCCATTGAAACGTAATGCTGATCGGGCGCCGTCTTACGCAGAAATGGACGATAAATATCGTACGTCCACACGGTGGCAAACGCGCTCACGTTGCCCGCCATGCCCGCCATGAAACCGGCAACCAACGCCGTGATGCCAAGTCCGAGCAACCCTGGTCCGCAATAGCGTGCGAGCATGAGCGGAAGTACCTCGTCGTAACTGTGCTGTCCGGGTTGCATGCCGCTCGCCGGAACAAGGTGCATCGGGAGGACGGCCAGCCCGAGCAACCCTGGAAGAATCACAATCAAGGGCACAGCCATCTTGAAAAAGGATCCGATGATCGGCGCCATTTTGGCCGAGCGAATATCCTTCGCCGAAAGCACGCGCTGCACCACGAGGAAGTCCGTGGTCCAATAGCCCATTGCTTGCACAGCGCCCAGGCCAAACACAATCCCGGTCCAGTGAATCCCCATGGGATTATCGGCAAACGAGCGCATCGGTCCCCACATATGCGTGAAGTCCTGGCCGGGAAAATTTTGCTGGATTCGCGCCACCATGCCCTTCCATCCGCCCGTTTCGATCAAACCAAGAATGGGAATAAGCAGCGCGCCAAACCAGATCAGAAAGAATTGCAGCACTTCGTTGAAGATGGCGGAAAACAGCCCTCCGGCAGCGACATAAATGCCGACCGTTAGCGATGACACCCAGATACTGAAGTTGATGTCCCAGCCGAGAACTACCTTCATCACCACGGCCATGGCGTACATGTTCACACCGGACATCAGGATGGTCATGACCGCGAAGGAGATGGCGCTGAGCGCGCTCGCCGCAGAACCGTAGCGCAGTTGCAGATAACCAGGGACCGAATGTGTTTTTGAAATGTAATAGAAAGGCATCATCACGATGCCCAGAAACACCATAGCGGGGATGGCACCTACCCAATACCAGTGCGCGGCCATGATGCCGTATTGATAGGCGTTGCCGGCCCAGCCGAGCAGTTCCAGCGAACCAAGGTTGGCCGAGACAAACGCCAGCCCAGCCACCCACGCGGTCATCTCCCGGCCCGCCAGGAAGAAGTCTTCGCCCGTCTTGGCGAAACGCTTCAAATAAAAGCCGATCCCCAGCACCAGAGCAAAATAGAAAGCGATAATGACCAGATCCACCGCGGAAAGATGCACAAGCGTGGTTGGTGCAGCCAACGCCATCATCGCAATCATTTTTTCTCCCTAGGCTGCCCATAGTAGGCGGCCTTTCCGTGTTTTCTCAGGTAGTGCTGGTCGTGAAGAAAGCGCCCAATCGCGGAAGCCTGCTGATTGATGCCGAGAGTAAAGTACGCCATGCGGGCGACGGATTCCAGAATAACTGCGTTGTGAGCCGAGGTTGCGGGATCAGTGCCCCAGGAAAACACGCCGTGGTTGGCCACCAGCACGGCGGGAATCGCGGAAGGGTCCACGCGGTCAAACGCACGCACGATGGCGTGTCCCGTATTTTCTTCATATTTCGAGGCAATCTCTGCGTCCGTCATTTCCCGCGTTACAGGCACCGGCCCGTGAAAATAGTCAGCGTGCGTCGTTCCCAAGCAGGGGATCGGCCGGCGCGCCTGCGCCCACGCCGTCGCGTACTCCGAATGTGTGTGGCTGACGCCGCCGATAGCGGGAAACGATTTGTACAAAACAAGATGCGTGGGCAAATCCGAGGAAGGGCGCAACTTGCCCTCCACAATTTTACCGTTCAAATCGGTGATCACTAAATCTGCAGGCTTCAGCCGACTGTAGGGAACGCCGCTTGGCTTGATCACCACCATGGACTTCCCCCGAGAAATACCGCTGGCATTTCCAAAGGTGTAAAGGACGAGGCCCTTGCGCACGAGCTCAAGGTTCGCTTCCAGCACCGCTTTGCGAAGATCAGGGAGCAGCATCGCTTCGTCGGAAAGTCCAAAAAAAAGCCGCCCTCGCGGGAGGCAGCGCGGAACGTTATCACGCCGCAAAGCGGCATGCCAAGTGCAATCGCTTGCTTACGCGTGTTTCGCGGCTCCGCGAGCGATACAGACTAGCCGGTCCGGTGTTCCGCTACGCGATCCAGGTAGTGAATCTCCCCGGCTTCCACAAGCTGCGCCGCCGCCCGTTCCGGCGTAACATCGCGCTGCGGAGACCCCAAGAGTTCGTAGCCCACCATGAATTTTTGAATCGTGGCGGAGCGTAATAGCGGCGGAAAGTAATGCGCGTGCAGGTGCCACTCTTCGTAAGCGCTGCCGTCAGTGGGCTTCTGGTGAAATCCCATCGAGTAAGGAAACGCTGTCTCGAACAAATTGTCGTAGCGAATAGTGATGCGGCGCAGGATGTCGCCGAGCAAATCGCGCTCTTCCTCGCTCAGTTGATCGAGCGAAGCAATATGCCGCTTGCTCAGCACCAGCGATTCGAATGGCCACACCGCCCAGAACGGCACGACCACGGCAAAAGCATCGTTCTGGCAAACGACGCGCAGGTTCAATTGCAGCTCCAGTTTCAAGTAATCGCATAGCAAGCAAGAATGTTTTTCAGCGTGATACTCCTGGAAAGATGCCAGCTCGCGAGCCGGAAGGTTTGGCAGCGAGGCATTCGCCCAAATCTGGCAATGCGGATGAGGATTGCTCGCCCCCATCATCTCGCCGCGGTTTTCGAAAATCTGCACGTGGTTAATCCACGGAATTTTACCAAGCGCATTGTACTGCTCGATCCAAGCGTCCACGACTCCGCGCAATTCCGTAGCGCTCATTCGCGGAACGGTGAGATCGTGGCGCGGCGAAAAACACATTACGCGGCAGATTCCCCGCTCTGCTTTTCCTACCAGCAAGCCGCCCGAATCAAACTGTACCGGCGCCGCCTCCGGCAACATCGCCGGGTAATCGTTATCAAAAACATACGTTTCGGCATAGCGCGGCGTCTGTGCACCGCCCGCGCGTTTGTTTCCTGGACACAAATAGCAGTTGGGATCGAACGTGGCCGCAGGAGGTTTCGCAATCTTCTCCACTTTCCCTTGCCACGGCCTCTGCATGCGATGGGGTGAAACGAGCACCCACTCCCGCAGGAGGGGATTGAACCGCCGGTGCGGAATTCGATTTAGTTCGTCGAAACTCATAGGAAAAAGCGAAGAATGACAAATCCTGGCAAGCCGCTCGCGACTCCCTTCTCCGCCTCTCACCGGGCGGGTTTATTCTCTTCGAGGGCAACCTGCTGCGCTCCTTCGGACGCCGGCGAAACATAAATCTCCGGGTTCAGGCCTGTCCTGGAGGAATACACCGCCGCCACGCTGTGCCTGAAATTGCTGACCGCCGCGGTCTCGACCAAATTGATGGTGCAGCCGCCAAATCCTCCGCCGGTCATCCGCGCGCCAATCGTTCCCGGCTGCCTCATGGCAGTCTCAACCATCAGATCCAGCTCCCTGCAACTCACTTCGTAATCATCGCGCAGGCTCCGGTGCGAGTCCTGCAGCAAAGGCCCGAGTGCCGCGATGTTCCCTTTGCGAAACGCTTCGACCGCGTTCTTCACGCGCGCGTTTTCCGTAATGACGTGGCGGCACCGCGCGAACACTTTCGGCGAAAGGTTCTGCCGATGATTTTCCAATTGAGAAAGAGTGACGTCACGAAGCGCGCGAACCTCCGGCAGCACGATGCGCAAGATGCGCACGCCTTCTTCGCATTCCGCTCGCCTTGTATTGTATTCGCCGGAAGCCAGTTCGTGCCGGACCATGGTATTGCAGATCACCAATTGCAGGTTCGCTGGAAGTTTTACAAATTCGTGCTTCAGCGAACGGCAGTCCAGCAAAAGCGCGTGCGACGCGCGGCCGTAGCACGAAACGAACTGGTCCATGATTCCAACGCGTGCCCCCACGAACTCGTTCTCTGCTTTTTGGCACAGCTTGGCCAGTTCCGCGCGGTCCGCGTCGGCGCTCTGCTGAAGCAACGTAAGAGCAACGGAGACTTCGACCGCCGCCGAGGAACTTAATCCGGCGCCGAGCGGCACTTCGCCGGCGATATAGACATTTGCTCCGCTTATCCGCTTCCCCGCACGACACAGCGCCCATGCCACCCCCAAGGGATAGTTAGCCCAGTGCTTCTCCGCCAGAGGTGACAACGAATCAAGACGCGCTTCAATCGTTTCATTGAAATTCTCGGAGTAAATGACCAGCTTCCCGTCAACGCGCGGAGCCGCAGCCGTCCAGCAATAAAACTCGATCGCTGCAGGTAGCACGAATCCGTCGTTATAGTCCGTGTGCTCGCCGATCAGATTCACGCGCCCAGGTGCCCGGTAAACGCTTGCGGCCGTCCCAAAGCGCGCCTTGAATCCGTCCAGAATTTGCAGGGGTGTCTTCAACGACCGCTATTATCACAGACTTACTTTCCGTTCAGGTTGAAAATTTGCAAGGGGAAGCCGAGGAGGCCTCTGGCACTTGGGGAGTGCCGACGGTTGCGGTACGCTTCTGCTGCGGGTGGCACATGCAAGTCATGCGACCTTAAAACATGAGCCTCGCAGCTTTTCTCTCAAGACGAGTAGTGACGCCTCAAGGAATCAGGGCAGCGGCTGTGCTCGTCGAGGACGGCCGAATCCTCGATGTTGTTTCGCCTGATCAAATGCCCGCGCAAATTTCCGTTCAGGACTTTGGAGACGCCGCCATTCTACCCGGCTTGGTGGACTCCCACGTTCACATTAACGAACCCGGCCGAACCGAGTGGGAAGGATTCCGTACCGCTACCCGCGGTGCTGCCGCCGGCGGCTACACGCTGGTCGTGGACATGCCTTTGAATTGCTTGCCGCCCACCACCACTGTCACTGCTCTCGAGGCAAAACGAAGTGCCGCAACCGGCCAGTGTCAGGTGGACTGGATGGCCTGGGGCGGCGTGGTGAGCGACAACCAGAAGCACATTGAAGGACTGGCTGCCGCCGGCGTGCCCGGATTTAAGTGCTTCCTCATTCACCCTGGCATTGACGGCTTCACCATGGTCACCGAATCAGAGCTGCGCGCCGCGCTGCCACGTGTCGCAGGCACGGGCTGGCCGCTCCTGGTTCACGCGGAGCTGCCCGGGCCCGTGGGCGCAGCAACGCGCCAATTGGCTGGCGCGGATTGGAGCAAGTACTCGACATATCTGCAATCGCGGCCCGATGAAGCCGAGCTATCCGCCATTCGCCTGATGCTCTCCCTTTGCCGCGAATTTCATTTCCGGCTGCACATTGTCCATCTGGCCACAAGCGAAGCGTTGGACGCTCTGCGCACGGCAAAATCAGAAGGCCTGCTCGTGAGTGTTGAAACCTGTCCGCACTATCTGCATTTCAATTCCGACAAAATCCCGGACGGACAAACACTCTTCAAATGCGCCCCGCCGATCCGCAGTCCTGAGAATAGAGAAAAGCTTTGGCAAGGTCTTCGAGACGGAGTGATCGACCTGGTGGCTACCGATCATTCTCCTTGTCTTCCAGAGATGAAGCGGCTCAGTGAAAGAAACTTCCAAAGCGCCTGGGGCGGAATCGCTGGCCTATCCCTGGCTCTGCCCGTCATGTGGACGGAGGCCACTTCCCGCGGATTCACTCTTACAGATATCGCACAATGGATGGCCGAGGGTCCGGCGAGGCTTGCCGGATGTGATTCGCGCAAGGGCCGCATCGACAAGGGCTTCGATGCCGACCTCGTGGTTTTCGAGCCGGAAGCTGAATTTATAGCCACAGAGGACCATCTTCACTACCGTCACCGCGTTTCTCCCTATCTGGGCGAAAAACTTCGCGGCGTCGTCAAGGCGACTTACTTGCGCGGCGATTGCGTATTCAACGAAGGCAAATTTCCTGGAGAGCCAAGAGGACGTGAATTTCACCGGTGACGGGCGCAAGAACTCCAAATAGAGATTTGAAACTCCTGCCGTTTCATACAGAATATCGCCAGCAATAATTTATGACCATCAGTCACATCGTGGGAGCCTCCGTGCCGCGCAAGGAAGGCTGGGACAAAGTCACCGGAGCGGCGCGTTACGTCGATGACATGGTTCTGCCCGGCATGCTTCATGGCGCCACCGTGCGCAGCACCATCGCGCGAGGAAAAATCAAACAAATCAATTTTGGCCCGGGCGTTGACTGGAGCGAATATGTTGTAGTCACCGCCAAGGATATTCCGGGAAAGAACTGCATCGCGCTGATTCTGGACGACCAGCCTTGCCTCGCCTCGGAGTTTGTGAACCATCCGGAAGAACCCATTCTGCTTCTCGCACACGCCGACCGTCACAAACTGCGCAAGGCCGCGGAGGCAGTCTCCATCGAATACGAACCGCTGCCCGCAATTCATTCCATCGAAGAGAGTGAGCGGCAATCCACCATAATTTGGGGCAGCGACAATACGTTCAAGACTTTTCTCGTGGAGAAAGGTGACGTCGATGGCGTCTGGAAAGAGGCCACGCATATCGTCGAAGGTGAATACTTCACCGGCGCTCAGGAGCAGCTATATATCGAAAACAACGGCATGATTGCGGCTTTCGATCCGGAAAATGGAGTCACCGTTTGGGGATCCCTGCAATGCCCGTATTACGTGCACAAAGCGCTGATGGCCCTGTTCGCTTTGCCCGAGGAAAAAGTGCGCGTCGTGCAAATGGAAACCGGCGGAGCGTTCGGCGGAAAAGAAGAATATCCCTCCATGATCGCGGGGCACGCGGCGCTGCTGGCGATGAAATCCGGCCGCCCCGTGAAAATTGTCTACGACCGCATGGAAGATATGGCCGCCACGACCAAGCGTCATCCTTCCCGAACGCGCCACCGTACTGCCGTCGGCAAAGATGGAAAAATTCTGGGCGGCGAGATCGAATTCACCATTGATGGTGGCGCTTACGCGACCCTCTCTTCGGTCGTCCTTTCGCGCGGCACCATTCACGCGGGCGGCCCTTATTACTGGCCCAGCGTGCGTATTCGAACGAAGGCTGTGGCCACGAATACGCCGCCGCATGGAGCCTTCCGCGGATTCGGCGCCCCGCAGAGCCTCTTTGCGTTGGAACGTCAGATGGACCGCATCGCGCAGGTCGTGGGGATTTCTCCCGTTGAAATCCGCCGCCGAAATTTTCTGAGACCCGGCCAAACGACGACAACCGAGCAAACCGTTCGGGAGAATATTGACCTGGACCGTTTGCTGAGCCGCGCGCTGGAAATTTCTGACTACGCCGGCAAGAAAAAACGCTTTGCCGAAGAGAACAAACTTGGAGCGCGCAAAAAAGGCATCGGAATTGCTTCTTTCTTGCACGGCGCAGGTTTCACCGGTTCCGGCGAACGCTATCTGAATTCGCTCGTCGGCGCTGAGGCCAACGCCAACGGAACCGTGCGCGTGCTGGTGTCCAGCGCGGAATTCGGCCAGGGAACCAATACCGTGCTCTGCCAGATTGCCGCGGAAGCGCTGGGCTTGCCGTATGAAGACGTCTCCATCGCGCAACCGGACACCACCGTTGTGCCGAACAGCGGCCCGACAGTGGCATCCCGCACCGCCATGATCGTCGGGAAACTGGTTCAGTCCGCCGCCAAGGGGATCGCAGAAACCCTGACGAAAACCGGGCTCCTGCGCGGCGATTACACGCTCGAGCAATTCCGTGCTGGCTGTAGGGAGTACGTCGCCGCTCATGGCGCGCTGAAATCTTATGCGCGGTACGAGGCCCCGCCAGATGTTTTTTGGGACGATGAAAAATATCGCGGGGAAGCCTACGCGGCGTTCGCCTGGGCGGTTTACATTGCGGAGGTCACCGTAGATTTGACAACGTACAGTGTGACCGTCGACGACTTCGTCGCTCTCCAGGAAGTCGGCAAGGTCATTAACCCGGTCCTGGCCGAAGGACAGATCACCGGAGGAGTCGCGCAGGCGATCGGCTTCGCTCTCTATGAAAAAGTGGTCTGGCAGGACGGCCGCATGATGAACAATCAGATGACGAATTACATCATGCCGGCTTCCGTGGATCTGCCTCCCATCCGCGTGTTCTTCGAAGAGCACGGGAACGTTCACGGTGCGCACGGCGCAAAGGGTATCGGAGAATTGCCGATGGATGGACCTGCGCCCGCGATCGTCAACGCCGTGGAAGATGCTACCGGTGTTCGCTTCTGCTCCATTCCACTGCTGCCCGAAGATCTCTTTGAGGCACTGCGGGACGAAGCAGCAGACCACGATGCCGTTACTTCGACGCGAGGCATCGCATGAATCCTTCGCCGGAGGCGAGCACCAACTGCGTGGTTTCGTTCACCATCAACGGCGAGGCCAGGAAGTTGGTCGCCCATCCCATGGAAAGATTGTTGGACGTGCTGCGGAACAACCTGGGATTGACCGGTACGAAAGAAGGATGCGGCGAAGGCGAATGCGGCTCGTGTTCTATTCTCCTGGACGGGATGCTCGTGAATAGCTGCCTCGTACCCGTCGCGCAAGCGAACGGCGCGAGCATTGTTACCATCGAAGGAATGTCGGCTCACCCCTTGATGAAGCCCTTGCAGGAGTCGCTCCTGGAATACGGCGGAGCGCAATGTGGCATCTGCACGCCAGGAATGATTCTTGCCGCCGTGCATCTTCTCGAGAAAAAACCGCAGCCCACTCCGACTGACATTCGCGAAGGACTTGCGGGAAATCTTTGCCGCTGCACCGGCTACATGCAAATCTTCGAGGCGGTGGCGAAGGCAGCGTGCCGGCGAGTCGCAAAATGAGAGCCGATCCCGCCGAATACAAACTCGTTTCACCGGGCAATCTGCAAGGCGCTCTTTCCCTACTGGCCCGCGAACCGGCTCAATGGTTGCCCATTGCCGGCGGGACTGACGTGATGGTTCTGTACTCCGCCGGAAAGTTGCCCAACCGAAATTTGATCGACATCTGGAATATTCCCGAGCTTCGGCAAATCGATGTCTTTCCGGATAGAATTTGCATCGGCGGAGCGTGCACGTTCACTGCCCTGCGCCGGGACAAAATTGTATCGCGGGAATTTCCACTGCTGGCCACGGCGGCGTCCTGGACCGGCGGAATTGCCAATCAGAATCGCGGAACGCTGGGAGGAAACATCGCCAACGCTTCTCCTGCAGCCGATTCCCTGCCCGCGCTGCTCGTTTACGACGCGGAATTGACGCTGATTTCCGTGCGCGGCGAGCGTCGCGTGCCTTATCGGACTTTTCATACCGGCTACAAGCAGACCGTGCGGGCTGCTGACGAGTTGATCCTGAGCATCTGGTTGCCGCGCCGGCTTTCCGGATATTTTTCGCATGCGCGCAAGGTCGGGGCCCGCAACGCCCAAGCCATTTCCAAAGTTTGTCTTGCTGCTTTGGGCCAAATCTCGCATGGCGCGATTCGCGATGTCCGTCTCGCACTCGGAAGCGTTGCGCCTGTTCCGTTGCGCTTGCATGAAGCGGAACGAATGCTCGCCGGAAAAAAGATTGAGCCGTCTTTGATCGATGCCGCAAGAAAAAGCGTGCTGAAGGAAATTCGGCCCATCGATGATATTCGTTCCACGGCTCGATATCGATCCGCCGTGGCTGGTAATCTCGTCGCCGACTTTCTCGCGAAGCTTGCTGCTGAAGGAGCGACGGCGTGAGCGGCGTGCTTGCTCGCTGGAATGCTTTGCCGCACGAGGAAGCTGCGGGTGAAATTCTCCCCTGCTGTGGCTCGGAGACCTGGGCCGCCCTCATGGTCTCGAAACGCCCAATTCGCGATGAAGTTTCCCTGCTTGAAACTTCGGACGCCATTTGGGTAGGGCTTGGAGAATCCGCCTGGCTCGAAGCGTTTCGAAGTCACCCACGAATTGGCGAATCACACGCAGAAAGAACTGCCGCGCCACAATCTTCGGCTTGGTCCGAACAGGAACAACGGCAGGCTGCATCCGCCGATGAAGCCATGAAACTGGCGCTAAAATGGGGCAATCGCGAATACGAGCAAAAGTTCGGCCGCATCTTTATTGTTTGCGCGAATGGAAAATCCGCCGGCGAAATTCTGGAGATTCTGCGCCGCCGGTTGCACAATGATGAAGCCACCGAACTGCAGCAAGCGGCCGAGGAGCAGCGCCAAATCATGCACCTCCGTCTGAAAAAATGGATCGCGGGATGAGCCGCATCTCCACTCACGTTCTGGACACCACCAACGGCAAACCCGCTGCGGGAGTGCCGGTGCGCCTGCAGCGGCAAAATTCCTCCGGTAACTGGACTACTCTGAATTCCGCGCGGACGGATGAAAACGGCCGGTGCAGCGAATTGCTGCCGGAAGGGGCGAGTCTTGCTGCGGGAACCTACCGCTTGTCGTTCGACACCACGAATTATTTCACGGAATGCGACGTGGATGGTTTGTATCCCGCGGTTGAGGTTCTGTTCCGCGTGCGAAACGGTGAAAACCATTTTCATATTCCATTGCTGCTGAGTCCGAACGGCTACACGACGTACCGGGGAAGCTGAAATGGATTCTTCCATCCGCGAATGGCTGAACCTCAGTGTGCGGTGGATTCATGTTTTCGCGGCAATCATGTGGGTTGGACAAACTTATTATTTCACGTGGCTCGACGGCCAGTTCACGAAGCTCGAAAAAAGGGCCGCGGCGGACGGAACAGCTTCGGCAGTATGGATGGTGCACAGCGGCGGCTTTTATTCCGTCGAAAAACAAAAATCGCTGGGCGTTGGGCCGGAGCAGGTGCGCTGGTTTCGCTGGGAAGCGTTCGCGACGTGGCTGTTCGGGGTAATTCTTCTCATTCTCGTGTACTACATGGGCGATGGCCTCATCGATCCGGATGTTGCGGACATTTCGAAGCGCGCAGGAGTTGCCATTGGAGTCGGCTCGATGGTGGGTGGGTGGATCATCTACGATTTTGTCGTGCGGTCACCGCTCGGAAAATCGCCGAAAGCGTTTGCGGCATTTGCTCTGCTCATGACGGCGGTAGCGGCTTGGGGATTGATGCACTTGCTCAGCGGACGCGCCGCTTATATTCACGCGGGAGCGATCTTCGGCACCATCATGATGGCCAATGTGTGGTCCTGCATTCTCCCAGCGCAGCGCAAGATGCTCGCGGCTGCGGCAGCGGGCGAACAGTTTGATGCGTCGCTCGGCACGCAAGCGAAGTTGCGTTCGAAGCACAACACGTTTCTGGCAGTACCGGCTGTTTTTCTGATGCTGAGCAATCATTTTCCCGTCGCGACTTACGGGAACCGGTATGGATGGGAGATCATGCTGGGACTCATTGTGGCGGGCTGGATTGCAGCAAAATTGATCCGCGAGTTCTGAGTCAGACAAATCTGCGATGTAAGCGAGAGTGAAACGCAGTGTTGACGAGCAGTGATTTTGCAAAACTCGCGGAAGGAGTGATTGCGCGCTGCCGGAAACTGGCGACGTTTTCGGAAGACGCGGGCGGCACGCGGCGAACTTTTCTTTCCGTGCCGATGCATGATTGTCACCGCGAAGTTTCTTCCTGGATGAAAGCTCTGGACATGAATGTGTCCATCGATGCTGCTGGAAATCTGCGGGGATTTTATGCAGGGGCTTCGCCCGGGGCGCCGCGAATCTTGATTGGGTCGCATCTGGACACGGTGCCGAATGCGGGAGCGTTCGACGGAATCCTGGGAGTGGTTCTAGCGATCGCACTGGTGGAATCTTTGAGCAAAATGAAGCTCCCGTTGGCGATCGACGTTGCCGGATTCTCCGAGGAAGAAGGAGTCCGATTTGGAGTTCCGTTTATCGGAAGCCGAGCGCTCGTCGGACGAGTGGATGAGGAACTTCTCGCGCGCAAGGATGCCAATGGAATTTCTGTTCGCAAAGCGATTCACGATTTTGGGTTGAACCCGAATGACATTTCCAAAGCGGCGCTGCGCGACGACGTTTTGGGATTCATCGAATTTCACATTGAGCAGGGGCCGGTGCTGGAGAAACTGGGGCGGCCGCTTGGAGTCGTGGAAGCAATCGTGGGGCAAAACCGATTGGAGTTCACATTTTCAGGACAGGCGAATCATGCCGGCACTACGCCGATGAATCTGCGGCACGACGCGCTGGCCGCGGCGGCGGAATGGATTATCGCTGTCGAGCAACTGGCGCAGCGCATGGCAGATTTAGTCGCAACAGTGGGTTTTGTGGAAGCCAAGCCCGGCGCAACGAATGTGATTGCCGGAGAAGCACGGGCCGCGCTGGATATTCGTCATGCTTCGGATCGCGCACGAACGGAAGCGCTGGATGAATTGATCCGGCAGGCGGAGTCGATTGCCGACCGCCGCGGCGTGACGGTGAAGTGGCGAACGCTCCTCGCTCAGAACGCCGTAGCGATGGATCCGTTTTTGACGGGGCAAATTGAGCATGCCGTACAAAAAGCCGGCTGCGAGCCTCATCGCATGGCGAGCGGCGCGGGGCACGATGCCATGATCCTCGCTGAAAAAATTCCAGCGGCCATGATTTTTTTGCGGACACCCGGAGGCATCAGCCACGATCCGGCGGAATCGGTACATCTGGACGACGTCGCGAAAGCGCTGGAATGCGGCCAGCATTTGCTGACGCAGCTTGCGGCTTCGCAGCAATTTCTGGGAAGGACATGCCGTGCATAATCTTGGTCAAACACGCAGTTCGCATCAGCGCAATCACATTTTGCAAACGCCGGACACCTTTGTAAGGACTACTCTGCCCGGGATGAAGAATGCATCCGCCATCGTGCACATCGGACCGGCGATGGGTGCGGCGTTCACCGAATACACCGTGGAGTTTGAATCGAAAGGAGAATTGGGAGATACGCCCGCGCAGCGATTCGTTTACGTCATAGATGGCGAGGTAACGGTGGAAGCGAAAAGCAAACGGCACGAACTGGGCGAACGTGGCTACGCGTATTTGCCCGAAGGATTTTCTCACCGAGTTATCGCCAGAGAAAAAAGCCGCATTGCCGTTGTTGAAAAATATTACGAGAAAAATGAAAAAACCGAAGTGCCGCGATTGCTGGTCTCCAACGAAGATGCCGTCTCTTCGCACGCGCTCGATGGCGATTCCGATTTGCAGGTGAAATGTTTGCTCCCTGACGAACCTCAATTTGATTTTGCGGTGAACACCATGGTCTATCAACCGGGCGCTGCGCTGAGCATGGTGGAAATGCACGTGATGGAGCACGGGCTGATCATGCTCGAGGGCGGCGGCATCTACCGGTTAGCCGATTCATGGTATTCGGTAAGGGCGGGCGATTTTATCTGGATGGGACCGTGGTGCCCGCAATGGTTCGGGGCCATCGGAAAATTTCCCGCAAAATATTTGATTTACAAGAATTGGAACCGGCATCCGCTCGGCAAAGCGTGAAAAAAGCCGCCAAGATGCTGGCGCTACGGACCTGGAAAAAATGAAACTGGAAATCGATCGGCGAGGGCTGCTCTCCCAATTGGAGACGCTGGCGACTTTTTCAGACGCGAAGCCGCCGGCGGTCACGCGAATTGTTTTTACTCCCACGGATTTGAAAGCGCGCGCTTGGGTGATTACGCTCTGCGAAGAAGCGGATCTCGCGGTGCGGCAGGACGCGATTGGAAATATTTTTGCGCGATGGAAAGGCGCTGATCCGGCGGCGCCTGCCGTCGGAACCGGATCGCACATCGATGCAATTCCCAACGCCGGCAAATATGACGGGGTCGTGGGTGTGCTCGGCGGGCTCGAAGCGATCCGCGCGCTGCAGAGGAGCGGGTTCCGGCCCAAGAACTCGATTGAACTCCTGGTGTTTGCGACCGAAGAGCCGACGCGCTTTGGCATCGGCTGCCTGGGGAGCCGTTTGCTTTCGGGAACGCTTTCCGCGGAAACTGCCGCAAAGTTGAAGGATCGCGACGGCGAACCCGTGGACGAAGTTCGCAGAAAAGCAGGCTGCAACGGAACTCTTCAGGATGTGAAACTTCCGAACGGATATTTCAAAGCTTTTGTTGAGTTGCACATCGAGCAAGGGCCACTGCTGGAACGCGCGAAAACGTCTTTGGGAATCGTGAAGAGCATCTCGGCGCCGGCGAGCTTCCGCATTACCATCGACGGCGCTGGCGGGCACGCCGGCGGAGTGCTGATGCCGGATCGCAAGGATGCGCTTTGCGCGGCTGCGGAGTTGGTTCTGGCCATTGAGAAAGCGGCGAATGCGAGCGGCGCGCTCGATACTGTCGCCACGGTCGGCGTCTGCGACGTTTTTCCCGGAGCGGTGAACAGTATTCCGAGCCGCGTGGGCATAACGCTCGACATCCGCGATACGGATTTGGCGCGGCGCGACGGCGTGATGCAGACAGTCGAAAGCTCGTCGCAAAACATTTCCGCGAAGCGCCAGGTCTCGATTCAGTGGGAATTGGTCAATGCGGATGCGCCGGCGGATTGCGCTTCCGAAGTGCGGACGGCGCTCGCCGATTCCTGTCGCGAGCGTGGATTCCCATTTCTCGAAATGGTCAGCCGGGCTTACCACGATTCTCTTTTTGTTTCGCGCGTCGCGCCGACGGGCATGCTCTTTATTCCTTGCCGGAATGGATACAGCCATCGGCCTGATGAATACGCCGCTCCGGAAGATATTGCCCGGGGGGCGCTGGTGCTGGCTGACTCGCTGGCCAAACTATCGGGTTGACAAAGATAAGAGAAGAGCGGCAGCTTGAAATGATTCTTCTGCCCAAGGAGAAGCCGATGCGAGCAAAGCGAGTCGTCTCATTCACTTTGATTTGTGTGGCCTTATGCTGGATAACGTCTGGAACGGCGCAAGCACCGCGGCAAAAGGAGCCCGTCCGACTTTACAACACGGCCAAACAGAAACTCATGGAAGGCAAGCAGCTTGTCGGCGCCACCGTTTTCTCCCCCGACCCGAATATCTATTGCGCCATGGCGAACACCGGATACGATTTCCTGTGGATCGAGATGCAGCACAGCCCCCTCACCTATGAAGATGTGGCCAAAATGATTTGGGCCTGCAGGGGAGCTTCGGCGATGCCTTTTATTCGCGTCCCGGACGCGACAGAGAGCGATATCCAGAAAGCGACGGACATCGGCGCTTTGGGGATTATCGTTCCTACGGTCGACACCGTGGAGAAGGCTCAGGCCGCGGTGAAATGGTCCAAGTATCCACCCGAGGGACGGCGCAGCCAAGGCAACGGGCAGTACGGGGCTTTGTGGGGAACCGACTACCGTCAGACCGCCAATGAAAACATGGTGGTCGTGATCATGATTGAAACGCCGATCGGCGTAGAGAACGCCGAGAAGATTGCCTCCGTTCCCGGGATCGATGTGATCTTCGCCGCCAGTACGGACCTGGGCAATTTTTCCGGACACCGGCAAGGCGACAAGGAATACGAAGCTCTGGTTACAAGGATCCACGACGTGACCTTGCAACACGGGATCAGGCTGGGAGGACCACAGGCTTGGAAGGATCGCCCGGGTTTCACCTTTTTCCAAGGCCCCGGTGAAACCCAGTTAATCCAATCCGGAGCGCGAGTGAACCTTCAGGGCAGCGGACAGTCAAAGGTGGCACCGATCGAGGGCACTACGCCGCATTAGTCGCGGTCGGTATTACCTCGTAGCCAGCTTGCGACCGTTTACGTCGGTTCTTACATCCACGGTCAGCGTGACGCGGTCAAATCATTACTAGTCCCGTAGTGCTCGAAGCCCATGGCTACGTCTATCGGGACGAAGTCTTTCCACCGTATTGGAGGCGCGCGGCCCGGTCGCTGTAGGCAATTCCCCACTGCTGCAAGCGTCGCGCGAGTTCGGCGGGGACGCCGGCATCACGGAATCGTTGTGCCGCTTCCCAAACGTTTCCGCCACTGATATCACCGTACGCCTGAGGAGGAGCATAGGGCCGCGCGGGCAACCCGCCCATCGGCAAGTACTTCGCGACCGGGTACTGCAGGTTTTTGTCCATCCATGCGGCGAGCAGCGAAGAGGTCAGCGCCCGCCGTAATTCGATGGGCAGCGGTTTGAAGATTGGTTCCCAAACGGGACTAATCATGATGCGAGGATCGATATTCTGTTCCGGCCGCCAACCTTGCCGGTAGTCGTCGGGACCCAAGCGAGGATCGGTGGACTGCAGCGCTTTCGTTACGGCCACCAGGAGCCGCGCCGGCTCCGGCTGGTGCGTCTGGGCATGCAGGTCCTTGAACCGGCCGATCACATAAACCCAATCCACGGGAGCGCGATCGCGGTGTTGATGATTGCCGCTGTTCAGCAGGATTTGCAGCTCATACCAGGCGGCCATGAAATATTCGTTGGTCAACGCGCTCCCGCCGACTCCAGCCACTCCATCCGGGATGAGGGCCGACGATGGCGCGGTTTCTGCCGGAATGGTGTTGCACCAGGTGCGGGAATCCGCAAGCGATCCGAAAATGTCGCGGCCACGTCCTTCCAGCCCAAACTCCTGCATCATCTCCCAGGTCTTCACGAGCTGCCATAGCTGTGTCGAATACACTTTGTCGGTCAGCGCCGGCGTCCACTCCGTTTTTGGCTTGGCGAAGCGTTTGAGAAAAGCCCGCCGCGCCTGAGTCCAGTCGTCGAAGGCGGCAGGGATGGCGCGTATGTTGAGATCGGAAGCTTGGGCGGCCGTCAGAAGAGTGCGCAGCGGCTGCTTCGCGCTGCGTTTGGCTTTGCTTTCTGGATGCGATTCCCCATCGTACAAGGTAGCGAATTCGCTCTGTGCAAAGTCCGGCCCCCAGGCATCCTTGGGATGCACGCGGGGCAGCCAACCGCTCCAATCGGGCAATTGCAAGGCAATAGGAATCTCACGAGGACTCAAGGTGCCGTCGGGACGAAAGATGTCGGGCGTAATCTTTCCCGCGAGTTCGCGGAGGGTGGAGACATTTCCCGGAAGTGTGGGGGCCTCACCCTTCGCCTGGGCGGTGCGCTGGCTGACCAGATACGGCAGGGCGTCCATATCCCGGTCAAGGACCCAGGAGAGTCCGGCACCAGCCGCCCAGTTCGAGACCGGCTGCTCGTCGAGCCCTGGTCCGGGCTGATAAGGAGGGTTCCACGGGCGGCCCGGACTCGGTAACTGCAAATTGCGAATATAGCTGGCGATCTGTTTACCTTGCAACGCGGACAGGCCATGGAAGCGTGAGCGGTCAACGATGCTGGCGTTGGAAAAATTGAAGTATTTCAGGTCGCGCCCGTCCTTCGCATGACAGTCCGCACAGCGCGCATGAATTCTGGGGCTATTGGGGAGGCTGTTTGCCGCGAGTGAGGCGGTCTCCCAGAATTCCCGGCCAGCTCGGATGGAGGCGGCATCAGTTAGGGGCGGAGCCCAGGTCTCGGGCGCATCTTCGACAAAATCTTCTGGCCGGAGGATCTTGCTTCCGTCGCTGGTCAGGAAGTTTACTGCCAGGACGCGATAGGCGCTGACAATCCCGTCGGTTTGATTGAACCGGAAGCGAAGTGTGTTATCGCCGGAGACGACCGTGCCGTTTGGGAGGGAGAGAGTCATCGCGATCGTGGAGAAGCCTCCGCCGATCCCACCGAAGCTCCTCGCGGGCTCGGAGATCGCGACGGTGTTGTTGTTGAGGGGGATCCAGGCGCTCGTATTGACCTGGACGCTGCCCAGATCCGCATACCGCAGACCATGGATCTGCAGCCACAGGGATTGCACCGACTCCGCTTGTCCATCATGCAGGGTGATGGTCCTGCTCACCGTCGCGCCTTCTACGCCCAGAACTTCGATCGGCAACAAAATCCGGTCCGTGACGTTACGCGCGAACCCCATCGAGATTGCAGCGGCAGCCAGAACAACCAGGAATAGACGCGGCGGCGACAACCGTTCGGGCCTCAATTTTGCTCCAGCAGTCACAGCAGAACGGATAATCACGAAGTATTCGTCCGATCGAAAATCGTGTCAATGAAGAACTTGCTCGCTGCTTTGGACGATCCATCCGTCCCCGGACCACCGCGCGCGAGCCCTAGCGCTTTCCCCGGTTGTGGGCGTACAACCAGCCTGCACCGTCGCAAGGTCCGCAACGAGTCGCTGCCGTGCTCCCTGTACCCGCACACTCCACGCATTGTTTCCAATCATCGGCGTTAAGAGCGCTTCCATTGACTCCAACGCATCTCTTCCCTGCGAGTGTCTGCGCACACTGACCGTTGATGAGGTTTGTAGCGTAGGAAACCGCGCCGCAGCGCGTGCACACGGCCACAGGCCTGGGTTTCGTGCCCTCACTTGTGCTTTCGCTAGTTTTCTTTTCTTGTTTTTCGAGAACTGCCTTCAGCTCAGAGCGAACGGCCTTGGCCGCAGCCCGGTTCTCATTCGGACACGCGTGGGCCGGAGGTGGAGGCAAATCGCTTTCTTTCACCGGAGTTCTGGGCCAATCGAACGGACAGGAATCACAGACGTATCGAAACAGATTCGGGAAAACCTGCCTCTTTTCAAGTGGCATAGAGCCTCCCCGACGACTTGGGCAACCCGCCCAGGGATTTCGCGTCCCCAGTCCATTTTACGACAATGGATAGCGTGTTCAGCCATCACCGGTGCAAATCAGGCACCAAGGATTAGATTTGAGAAAGGCGTACACCAACCGGAGAGCAACTAGCGCGAATCCGCCACACCCATCTGCCATCGGACTCAGCGCGTCGGGAGGAGACCCCTCCCCCTGTCTTCATAAGTGTTGCATCTAAAGGACTTAGCTTCTATGTAAGGCCTTTAGAATCAACACTTGCGGACCTCGTTTTAAGTGTTGATTCTAAAAGGGCTTACATCGCGCCAAGATTGTGCGGGAAGGGCGTTTAACTCCTTTATGAATAACGTTCATGGGCCCCTGGCGAAGCTGACTGGCTCGGAACGGTTGAAGGAATTCAAGGTACAAAAGCAAATCTGCGGCAGAAAGAAACTGCCGCAGGCTGAAAAGATCGCAATTTGACCTGAGAAGAGCATAGCACGCGCGCGGTGTTGGGTCGAGGAAAACTTGCAGGAAAACTTACAGTAGCGTCCGTTTCCAATTTAACGCCTTGCACCGATGCTCATTTTTTATTGGGGTTTTTGCTGGGTTGACAGGGAGCCGTTGAGCTTCTCCAATTTTGCCAACTGTTCCCGTACCAGATCCGCGTCTGCCGCATGCGGAGCTAACTGCAGGTAAGTATGTGTCTCCAAGATCGCCATGGCGTATTTGTTTCTTCGGGCAAAGATTTCAGCCAGTAAAAGATGCACGTGCGGGAAACGAGTACGCAGGTCCAGGTGTTCCGCCGTGAGCGCGCTCTTTTCAGCATCTTCGATCTTGTCAAGCTTGTAATTCGCGACCGCGTTATAGAAATAGGCCTCGGTGTAATTCAATGGATCGAGGTCCAGCATGTAACCACTGACGGCCTGCTGATTAAACGGGTCAAGATCCAAGATGTGGCCAGTAAGTTTCAGGACCTCTGGCCAATTTTCTGCCTGGTAGGCCATTAACGAGAGAGAGAGATAAGGCCGCAGGAACTTGGTATCGATAGTCGTGGCTTGGGTATACGCTTTGCGAGCAGCATCGTTCTGGTTTTGTTTCTGTAAAACAGCGCCCAGCTGAAACCAGGCGTTCGTGAAACTGGGGTAGACTTCCACTGCCTGTTCAAAGTATTTGCGGGCATTGGCAAGTTTGCCGTTCTTCTCGGCCTCGAGGCCCTTCTCATAAGCTCTCCTGGCCTCTTTGGGTGCTTTGTAGGGAGTAGCGCTCAGGGTCGCGCCCTCAACCTTGGTAGCTCTCTGCACCAAAATTGCGCCCACGTCAACGCTGCCGCCGAGAGTAACGAGGTCGCCCATAAGGCTGATGGCACTGGGGCGAAAGCCAGAAGCCGAGGCCCGCAGCTCGCAATTCGCCAACTCGCGACGTGGAATTCCCATATCCGAGTTCTTCCGAGCCGCGCCGGATTGCGAACCTGGGTCGCCACTAGCGTCAACGAAAGAATCAGCCCGCGATCCCAATTGCATGCTGAAATCGCCGTGGGGAGATGCATACAACTGTTGACGCACCCGGTTGTTACAAACCCGCTCGACCAACACATCGTTTGGAAGAGGCGTGCCGTCGCCGGTTGCAACGCGGCCCAGGAGAAACATCACGAGATCCCCGTCCGGTTGAACTGGTTGGGAACTCGAGGGAGGAGGAGTCGCAGGACGGCTTGGCGTTGGAGAAGGCGGAGATGGAGGCGGCGGAGCCGGGGGCTTCTGCGCCACCATGACTGGGGCCAGAAGTGCGGTTGCGATGGCCAGCACGACGAAAATGCGCAAGCCGTGGCTCATAGATCGATGCCTACGGAGGAAGCATCAGACGCTAAAAATCCTAGGTCACATGTCAGTTCAAGTCAAGGTTCCCGATTCGCCGAAAGTTTGCCCTAGGCTTTTTGGGCGTGGCGGCGGAGGAATGTCGGCACGTCCAGATCGTCGGAGGGAACGTCCTGGCTGACCTCGCGGACGTTCTCCCGGACCTGGTGGACGACGTTCGGCAAATCGTGCTGCGCAGGCATGTCCTGCACTTCACGGCCAGCCTTCCAGGTCTTCGGCAGGAATGATTGCTTCTGATGGATGTTTTTCTTGTTGGCGTCCTTGAAGCCGGCGGCGATGACTGTAATCTTTACGGAGTCCTTCATATTGTCATCCTGCACGGCGCCAAAAATAATGTTGGCATTCTCGTGCGCGGCCTTTTGAATGACGCTCGACGCTTCGTGGACTTCATGGAGGGTGAGGCTCGAGCTTCCGGAAATGTTGATAAGGATGCCCTGCGCGCCCTGGATGGTATTGTCCTCGAGAAGCGGGCTGGCGATGGCACGGTTCGCGGCGTCCACGGCACGGTTCGTGCCAGTGGCGACGGCGGTGCCCATCACAGCGTAGCCCTGACCGTGCATGATGGCTTTTACGTCGGCGAAGTCGCGATTGATGATGCCGGGCACGGTGATGATGTCCGAGATACCCTGAACGGCCTGGCGAAGAATGTCGTCGGCAATGCGGAAGGCGTCGAAGAAACTGGTGCCACGCTCGACGGTGTCCATCAAGCGTTCATTGGGAATGACGATGACCGTATCAACCGCGCCGATAAGCTCCTGCAGGGCTTGTTCGGCCTGCATCATGCGGCGCTTGCCTTCAAAAGCGAAGGGTTTGGTGACGACGGCAACGCTCAAGGCGCCCAATTCGCTGGCGAGCGAAGCGACCACGGGCGCGGCGCCGCTGCCGGTACCTCCGCCGAGGCCGGAGGTAATAAAAATCATGTCCGAGCCCTCGAGCGCCTCGATGATTTTCTCCGTGTCTTCGAGCGCGGCCTTGCGGCCGACCTCGGGATTGGCGCCCGCGCCGAGTCCCTTGGTGAGTTTCGCGCCGAGCTGAAGTTTGACCGGCGCTTGCGACAGTTTCAGCGCCTGCAGGTCGGTGTTGGCGGTGATGAATTCCACGCCCTCCAGCTTGGCGCGAATCATGCGATTGACTGCGTTGCACCCGCCCCCGCCGACACCGATGACCTTGATCTTCGCCGGCTGCAGCTCCTCGCTGAAGCTCATGCGAATTCCTGCTTCTCTCGTCGTCATATTTTCCCCAACCTTCTCCAAGTTCGCCGGCAGCTCTCGGGCAGGGTCACGAGGCGCCGGCGAACATGGCTTTCAATTTGGATACCAGATTTCCCGCGCGCTGGGGCGCAGAGCGCCGCGCCTTCGCGCCACACAAAACGAGCCCCACTACGGTTGCATATTCCGGCTGCGCCACCTGTTCCGGCAGATCAGCCAAGCCTTTGGGTTCCGCGACGCGCACCGGCAGATGGAACGACTGCTCGATGAGCTCATCGAGCCCGTGCAAGCGCGCGCCGCCGCCCGCCAGGACAAATCCGGCGGGAAGCTGGCCATCAAGCCCGACGCGCTGCAAGTCGTCGCGAATCAGCGAAAGCAATTCCATGGCGCGCGGCTCGATGATGTCCGTCAACATGTGCGCGAAGATGGTCCGAGGTGGGCGGTCGCCGACGCTGGCAATTTCGATGGCGCCATTTCCTTTCATGAAAACGGACGCGGCACAACCGTGGCGGCGCTTAAGCCTTTCCGCCTCAGGAATCGGCGTGCGCAAGCCGACGGCGAGATCGTTCGTAACGTGATCGCCGCCAATCGGAACCGCGCTGCTATGACGGACAACTCCGCCGCCAAAGACCAGCAACTCCGTGGTGCCGCCGCCGATGTCCAGCAGGCAGCAGCCGAGATCGCGCTCGTCCTGGGTGAGGCAAGATTCCGCGGAGGCGAGCTGTTCGAGAACGGTATCCGTGATGAGGATACCGGCCTTGTTCGCGGCGGTGACGAGATTCTGCGTGGCGGCAACGGACGAAGTCACGAGATGGACGTTGACTTCCAAGCGCTGGCCGACCATGCCAATGGCGTCGCGTATGCCGTTCTGCGCATCGACGATGAATTCGTGCGGAAGGACGTGAAGGACTTCGCGGTCTTCGGGAAGGGTAATGTTGCGCGCGGCGTCGACAGCACGGCGCACGTCTTCGCGCTCGATGTCCCGCGGACGGTGGCCCAGGGTGATGCCGCCGCGGCTGTTGACTCCGCGCACGTGGCCGCCGGCGACGCCGATCAGAGCTTCTTCCACCGGCACGTTGGCAACACTCTCGGCCTCTTCGACCGCGCGGCGGATGGAACTTACCGTAGCATCAAGATTGACGATCAGGCCTTTGCGAAGGCCCTTGGATTCGGCAGCGCCAAGAGCCAGGAACTTCACAAGGTCGCCATCGACTTCCGCGATCAATACGCAAGTTTTTGTGCTGCCGATGTCCAGCCCGATGAGGTATTTGTCTTTCTTCGCCAAGCCGCCGCTCCTGCGATGACTATTTTTTCCTTGCCACTGTCGGGCCCGGACTGGAATCGGGATTCACGACCACTTGCCGCGAATACTGCAAATCGATGGATTGCACGCGGCCGGCATTTGCCTGCCACTGCGAAAAATTGTCGATCAGCATTTTGTACTTGCCGGTGAACTCGCTCGAGCCGAAATGAATGGTGACGGCCTGCGAATCGCTGGGGTTCGCAAGAACGGTCATCACCACGCGCAAATCTTTCGGGTTGGAGAGGTCGATTTCGCTCACGCGGTCCGACGAACCGGAGCGCACCAGGTCGATATCCTTGATGAACTCTTCGTATACCTGCATGCGCTTTTCGCGCTGGTCGCGCGGCACTTCTTCCGAGACGCCGGTGACGATCGGAAAGTGCAATTCTTCGCCATGCGGACGGTCGAGGATGACGCCATGGGCGTCAATCAATGCCAGCTCGTTGCCGTTGCGAACAAAAGCTACGGGAGTGCGCTCGGTCAGCTCAATGCGGAGCCGGTTCGGCAGGATGCGCTGCACGCTGGCAGATTCGACCCAGGGAATCTGTTCCAACTGGCTGCGGCGGTACTCGAGTGGCACCTGCAAAACGCTGCGGTTTCGGTCGTGGACAAATTGTTGAAGAACCGCTTCGCGGCTGACGATGTGATTGCCTGTCACTTCGATTTGGTCGGGCTTCAAGAGCAACATGCTGGGCGAATAGAGGAGAAACTGCGCGCCGTAATAGGCGGCGGTCACCCCGACTGCGCCAGCGAAAGTTACAACCAGCACGCGCCGGTAGAACGGCCAGCCGCGCCCGGTGAATTTCTTGCGGCGGATTTCGACCGGCTTCTGGCGGCGCAAGTAACGCGGCTCCTCGTCGGCAACCAGCTCAGGCCGGTAGGAATCGGCATCCCTCGCCGCAGTCGTGTTGCGCTGCATGGCCTTCACGCGTTCCAAACGACCACCTCGTTTTCCAGGCTGACACCAAAACTTTTCTGCACGCGTTCGCGGACGTCGGCAATCAGCGCGAGCATGTCTTTGGCAGAGGCGTGGCCAGCGTTCACAAAGAAATTGGCATGGCGATCGCTGACCTGGGCGTCGCCCACGGACAGGCCCTTGAGTCCCAATTCATCAATCATGCGGCCCGCGGATGCGCCCGGAGGGTTTTTGAAGATGCAGCCGGCGCTTTTCTGACCGAGCGGCTGGCTGGAACGCCGTTTTTCGTTGCAGATACGAATCCCTTGTAGAATTTCTTTGTACGGTTTGGAGGGTAGTTCCAATATCACTGCGAGCATCATATCATCGGGCGCAAAAGAAGTGTGACGGTATTCGAAAGAAATTTGATCGCCCCGGAGAACTTCAATCTTCCGGCTGGCCGCCCGGTAGAGTGTCACTTCTCGGACATAGCTGCCGATTTGCATGCCATAAGCTCCGGCATTCATGCGCAGCGCGCCCCCCACCGTGCCAGGTACGCCGATAAGCCCTTCCATCCCGCCGAGGTCGTTCTTGGCACAGAAGGTGATCATGCGGCCAAGGTCGGCAGCGGCGTCGACACTCGCGAGGTTTCCGTCGAGGACGACGTCCGGCTCCGGGCGAACGAGTTGCAGGATCACCCAGGGCAATTCGCCATCACCCACGAGCAGGTTCGAGCCGCCGCCCAGAAATTTGTGGGGAATGTGGTCCGCATCGAGCAGGCTCAGGAGATCGGGAAGGCTCTGATGCTTCTTGATGCGAAGGAGATCCGTCGTCCCGCCGATGCCCAGAGAAGTCAATTCGGAAAGAGCGGCGCCGGACTGCAGTTCGACGCTAATCTCTGCAAGTTTGGCGATGATCTTCGGATCACGAATGCGCATGAGGCGTTGGATGCTCCGTTCCCAGTAAGACCATGAATTCGTTGCTTGCCCGGCTGATATTGCCCGCGCCGATGGTGAGGACTGCATCTCCCGGGCGGGCTTGCTTCAGCAGGTACTCGATGCCTTCCTGCATCGAGCGAAAATAATGGACGTTCTTATGGCCGGCGTCGCGAATAGCGGTCGCCAGCGCTTCACTGGTGACGCCCGGGATGGGCGGTTCGCTGGCCGCATAAATGTCGAGCAGGACGAGAATGTCTGCTTGATTGAAGGCGCTGCGAAAATCGTCCCAAAGGTGCTGCGTGCGTGTGTAGCGATGAGGCTGGAAGAGCACGAGCAGGCGATTGAACTTGCACCCACGGGCCGCTTCGAGCGTGGCGCGAATCTCGGCGGGGTGATGGCCGTAGTCGTCAACCACAGTGATGTCGTTGACCATGCCCTTAATGTCAAAGCGGCGGCCCACGCCGGCAAACTTAGCGAGTCCTTCGCGGATCAGGTCAGCTGGAACGTTCAAATATAGGGCGACCGCCGCGGCTGCAGCGGCGTTGCGAACGTTGTGCATGCCGGGAGGATGCGCCAGGCGGAACAAGCCGAGGTCTTCACCTCTATAGGTGAGACGGAACTCGCTGCTCAGACCCTCCAGTTGCACATCGCTGATGACCAGATCGGCCTGGCTCGACGTTCCATAAGTAATGATGGGGCGCTTCACGCTGGGAATGATTGCCTGCACATTGGGTTCGTCGATGCAGAGGATGGCCGCGCCATAAAATGGCACGCGATTCACAAATTGAATGAAGGCGTCCTGAATATCTTCGAGCGAGGTGTACTGGTCGAGATGTTCGCGATCAATGGTGGTTACGACCGCGACCACGGGGGCAAGCATCAAGAAGCTGCGGTCGCTTTCGTCTGCTTCGACCACAAAATATTCGCCTTTGCCGAGCCGCGCGGTCGTGCCCGCCTGATTGACTTTTCCGCCGATCACAAACGTTGGGTCAAGATGCGCGGCTGCGAGCACGGAGGCAACGATTGACGTGGTGGTCGTCTTGCCGTGCGCGCCCGCAACGGCGATTCCGTATTTCAAGCGCATCAGCTCCGCGAGCATTTCGGCGCGCGGAATCACGGGAATTTTGTTCTTGTGGGCTTCCACAACTTCGGGGTTGTCCGCCTTCACAGCAGAGGAAGTCACGACGACGTGAGCGCCATCCGCATTCGATGCTTTGTGGCCCTCGTAGATCGTCGCGCCCAGATTTTGCAGCCGCTCGGTGATGGTGGACAGCTTGACGTCCGAGCCAGACACCGAATAGCCAAGCGTCAGAAGCACTTCGGCGATGCCGCTCATGCCGATGCCGCCAATGCCGACTAGGTGGATGCGTTGAAAATTGCGAAAAGAAACCATCATGCGCTGGCCCTCTGCCGGTTTTCTTGCACGTTTGCGGCCTCTTCGATGAGATTGACAATGTCGCGCGCGGCATGGGGGCGGGCCAGTCCGCGTGCGGCCGTAGACAATTTTTCGATCTCCTGGGGTTGGTCGAGAAGAGAGAAAATTTCGCCGGTCAGTTTTTCAGGCGTGAGTTCCGCTTCGGAAATCAGGCGGCCGGCGCCCGCGCGGGACATTTCCTGCGCGTTGCGGAGTTGATGGCTGTCCGTCGCTCTTCCGAAAGGAATGAAGATAGCGGCGCGGCCCGCGGCGGCGATTTCCGCTGCGGTGATGGCTCCGGCACGGCAAACAATAATGTCTGCCCAAGCAAAGCGTTCCGGCATGTTGGTGAGGAAGGGAACGACTTCGGAATGGATTTCGCGCCGTGCGTAGGCGGTGCGCACCGCGTGGTAATCGCGTTCGCCGGTCTGATGCACGATGGCCAATTCGTTCTTGCGGGCAGCGAGGCGGTCCATAGAGTCGACAAGTGTGCGGTTGATCGGCAACGCTCCCTGGCTTCCGCCGGTGATGAGCAGCCGAAACGGCTTTTCCCGCCGGCGCGGGGTGATGGAGAAGAATTCCGGGCGCACCGGGCAGCCCGTGACAATCGCCTTCTTGCCCCAATGGCGTGCAGAAACTTCATAGCCGGTCGCAATTCGTGTAGAAATTCTAGCCAGCACCTTGTTCGTGAAGCCAGCCTCGGCGTTGGGTTCAAAGATGATATTTGGAACGCGCCCCAGCCAGGTAGCAAGCATCATGGGGCCGGCGGCGTATCCGCCGACGCCAAACGCCGCGACAGGTTTGTGTTTGCGCAACACGCGGCGCGCATCGAGCATCGCGGGAGCGAGCATGGCAATGTTCTTGATCAACGTCGCCCCAGCTTTGCCCTTCAATCCGGCCACGCGCAAAGTTTCCAGCGGCAGCCCGGCTTGAGGCACCAGCTTCATTTCAATCCCTCGCTCCGTTCCCACCAGCACGACTTCCCTCTCGCTTCCTCTTGCCAGCCATTCCCGCGCAATCGCCAGCGCCGGAAAAACATGTCCGCCCGTGCCACCGCCTGCAATCAGTAATTTCACCGGACCGGCCCGCTCCTCACGCTTCCGCCGCACGTTGCGAAATATTCAGCAGAACGCCGGTAGCCAACAGCATGACCAGCAAACTCGATCCGCCGTAGCTGATGAACGGCAACGGGATTCCTTTCGTCGGCACCATTCCGAGCACCACGGCAAAATTAATCAGCGCCTGGCACAGCACCATCGCGGTGATTCCCAACGCAAGCAGCCGCCCGAATCCGTCCGGCGCGCCGAGCGCAGCACGCATCCCCCGCCAGCCATAAACCACAAAGAGCGCGATGACGGCAATGGCCCCGAGAAAGCCCAGTTCCTCGCAGATCACGGCATAAATAAAGTCCGTGTGCGCCTCCGGTAGATAAAAAAGTTTTTGCTTGCTCTCCATCAGGCCCACGCCCGTGAATCCGCCGGAGCCAACGGCGATGAGCGATTGCAGCAATTGAAATCCAGCTCCTTGCGGATCGGAATCCGGGTGAAGAAAAGCCATCAATCGGGCCTGCCGGTAGGCGACCTGGGTGATGAGCAAGTACACCAAGGGAATTGCACCTGCGAGCCCCACAGCCAACCATTTCCAAGAAAGACCCGCAACAAACAGAATGGCGGCGGCGACGACGAGAATGTCGATGGACGTTCCAAGGTCGGGCTGCAGCAGGATCAACGCGACATAGACCAGAACCGGGCCGGCAGCTGGAAAGATTGTTCCCCAGAAATCTTCCCCGCAGAATTCCATACCAGCCTTGTTGCGGCGCCTCTGGTCCATGAACCAAGCCAGGTAAAGGATGGTGGCGAGCTTCGCCAGCTCCGATGGCTGAAAGCCTACCGGGCCGAACTTGATCCAGCGATGCGTGGCATGCGACTTGTCAAGGAAAAACGTCGCGATGAGCAGCAACAAGACGACGCAAACGACTGGATAAATGACCGCGGGCTCGCGCAGACGACGGTAGTCCGTCCTCATCAGGGCAAACATTCCCAAGATCCCGATAAAGAGCCACGCGGCCTGGCGGGCGAGAAAAATATAGGAGTGGCCGTACTGCTGTTGCGCGGTGACTGCGGAAGCGCTGAAAATCATCACCGCGCCAAGCAGGCACAACGCCAGCGTCGCTCCAAAGAGCAAGCGGTCATTTTCCAGTCGTCTCGGCACTTTCGCTCACCTCCTTCCAGAAGTGGTGCTTGCAGCTTGCCGCTCGAGTTGATGCACAAGCTCTTTGAAGACGCGGCCGCGGTGCTCGTAATTCTGAAATTGATCGAAACTGGCGCAGGCCGGAGCGAGGAGCACGACGTCGCTAGGCCGCGCCGCGTGCGAAGCGATTTCTACGGCGCGCTCCATCGTTCCGGCACGTTCGATGGCCACGCTGCCGGCGATTTGGTTTTCAATTTTTTCGGCTGCGGCACCGATTAGTAGCGCGAGAATGGCTTTCTCCCGCAACGATTTTTGCAAAACGGAGTAATCGCTGCCCTTATCTTTACCGCCGAGAACGATCAGGATTCGCCCGGAAAAAGCATCCAGCGCCTTCATTGTGGCGTCGACGTTGGTGGCTTTCGAGTCGTTGTAATAGCGCACGCCGCCGATTTCCGCGACGAACTCAAGGCGATGTTCGACGCCGGCAAACGAGCACACTCCCTTCGCTATGGCCGCTGGTTCGGCTCCGGCGAGCCGCGCGGCCGCCACAGCCGCGAGCACATTTTCCACGTTGTGCCCGCCTGCGAGCGGAATGTCCTTGAGATGCAACACGGCTTCTTCCTGGCCGTCCTGGCGAAACATAATTTCGGTTCCCCGCACGAACGCCCCCTGGGCGACGCGCTGCTTCCGGCTGAACCAGTAGACGCGCGGAGTTGCAGGCGCAAGAGGTGTGGTCGCGGGATCATCCGCGTTCAGTACTGCGCGGTCGGTTTCCGTCTGATTCTCGAAGATGCGCGCTTTGGCGCGGCCATACGCTTCGAGGGTGTGATGGCGGTCCAGATGGTCGGGCGTGAGATTCAAGAACACGCTGATGTTGGGGCGAAATGTTGCTATCAGTTCCAGTTGAAAACTGCTTAGCTCCACTACAGTGATGGAATCGCCACTGGTCTGGTCCACGCGCGCGATCAAGGGCGTGCCGATATTCCCGGCGAGAATCGTAGAAAAACCGGCGTTCTTCAAAATGTGCTCGATTAGCGAAGTCGTCGTCGTCTTGCCGTTCGAGCCGGTGATTCCGATCAGGAGTCCGCGTAGAAAACGGTCCGCCAGCTCCACCTCGCTCCAGATGGTGACGCCCTTGGCGCGCGCAGCTTGCAGCAACGGGGCATCAGCGGGCACGCCGGGACTCGGAACAATCAGATCCTGTTCGAGAAAGGAATTTTCACGGTGGCCGCCCAGCTCGAGGCTTACGCCAGCAACTCGGAGCGGAGCAATCGCTTCGCCAATTTCGTTTTCGGTTCGCGTGTCGGTGGCAGTCACAAGCGCGCCGCGCGCCGCGCAAAAGAGCGCAGTGGCCACACCCGTCCTCGCCAGTCCCACGACCAGCACACGCTTGCCCCGCAACTCAAACGGGTTCGGCATACCTCTCGCAAACGAAAACCGCTTCGCTACCTCAATTTCAATGTCGTCAGCGCAAATAGCGCAAACACTAGGGCGGCGATCCAGAACCGCACGATTACTTTCGATTCGCTCCAGCCAAGCAATTCGAAATGATGATGAATGGGCGCCATGCGGAAGATACGCTTGCCCCGCAGCTTGAACGAGCCCACCTGCAAAATCACGGACAAGGCTTCCAGCACAAAAACACCTCCAACAAAGAAGAGCAGAATTTCCTGTTTAATGATGACGGCGATCACGCCGAGCGTCCCCCCCAGCGAGAGCGAGCCGACGTCTCCCATGAAAATTTCCGCAGGGTGCGCGTTGTACCACAGAAAGCCGAGGGACGCTCCGACAAGCGCGCCACAAAACACCGTTAACTCGCCCACTTTCGGAATGTATTGAATGTCGAGATAGGTGGCCCAGCGGAAGTTGCTGCTGACGTAGGTCAGCACCGTGAGAGCGCCCGCCGCGATTACCGTGCAACCGATGGCGAGGCCGTCCAGTCCATCAGTCAGGTTGACGGCATTGGACGAGCCGACAATCACAACGCCCACAAAAACGAGAAATGGAATAAACGCCAGCGGCCAGAGATGCGGCGAATGCATGAAGGAGTGGAAAACGAGGTCGGGGCGGAAACGCTTCAGAAACGGAATCATCAATTGCGTCGAGTAAGCGCTGTGCGTGGTCAGGACGAGAAGAGAGACACCCACCACCAGACTGACAAACACCTGGAAATAGATTTTCCTTTTCGCCGTGAGACCCAGGTTACGCTGCTTGGAAACTTTCGCGTAATCGTCGATAAAACCGATAACCGCGAACCCGAAAAGCGCAAACAGCGCCAGCAATATGAAAGGGTTTGTAAGGTCGGCCCAAAGCAGCGTCGGCACGGCCGTGGACAGAACAATCAGTACGCCGCCCATCGTGGGAGTGCCCGCTTTTTTCTTGTGCTCCTGCGGGCCTTCTTCACGGATGAACTGGCCAATTTGCAATTCGCGCAAGCGGCGGATAAGCGAGGGTCCGAAGACCAGCGCCAGAAACATCGCCGTGAGGCTCGCATACACGGTCCGAACCGTGATGTAACGAAAAACGTTCAGCGGGCTGATGTACTTGCGCAAGACCTCGTAGAGGAGGTAGTAAAGCATTCTAGTGCCGTACCTCCTGGCCGGTGATTTCTCCGGCCGCGGCATGCCGTGTGATCAGCGCTTCCACAATTTGCTCCATCTTCACGCCGCGCGAACCTTTTACCAGCAGCAAATCGCCGGACGTAATAGAGTCCGCCAGAAATTCGGCGGCTTCTTGAGGCGTGGGGAAGAACTTCGCCCGCTCGCGCGGAAGTCCCGCCTCCACGGCACCTTCCACGATTTCCGCCGCATCGCCGCACACGCCGACGACCCAATCAACCTTCCCGGTCTTCGCGGCAAATTGCCCTGCGGCGCGATGCAATTCCGGCGAAGCTGTGCCCAGTTCGCGCATTTCGCCGGCAGCCAGGATTCGCCGCCGAAAATTAGGCGTGGCCGCAAGCAATTCGGTCATCGCTTGCAGCGCTGCGGGACTCGAGTTGTAGCTGTCGTTGATAAGCGCCGCCCCATTTGAAAATCGCAACAGCTCCCCACGCATCGCCGGAGCGCGCAGCGACCGAAACACGTCCTGAGCTTCAGCCGCGCCGATGCCCCAAACACTCGCTGCTGCCAGGGCCGCCAACGCGTTGGCGATCGCATGACGCCCGGGGACGTTCAGTTCCAGCCGCACGCGCCCCTCCGGACTCACATAATCAAACGCCGTTCCCAGCGCGCCGCGGTCTTCAATCTCTTTAGCCATGAAAAATGCGGTGTTCTCGATGCCGTACGTCAGCACACGTCCCGGCGCGAAGGCTCCGAACGCAGCGACGCGCGCATCGTCCGCGTTCAGCACTGCGGTCGACTCGTGTTCATTCAACCCTTCAATCAGTTCGCGTTTCGCGAGTGCAATCTCATCCACCGAAGCAAAAAATTCGAGATGCGCGGGCGAGACGCGCGTCACCACTCCGACATCCGGCAGGGCGATTTCCGCCAGCCGCGCAAGCTCGCCACGGCGCGACATCCCCATTTCCAGCACCGCGGCCTGATGTGTTTCCTCCAGGCGAAACAGCGTCAGGGGCAGCCCGTACTCGTTATTTAAGTTGCCTTCCGATTTCAGGACCCGCAGCTTCGCGCCCAGCAGTGCCGCCAGGATCTCCTTCGTGGTGGTCTTGCCGACAGAACCCGTGACGCCGGCAATTTTCCTACCCCAGGATGCCCGCACCGCGCGTGCCAGTTGCTTGAGCGCGAGAAAGGTGTCGCCCACGGCAATGCACCGGCCACGGACTGCGTCTGCATATCGCGGAAGCTGCGCCTCTGCCACAACTGCCGCAATGGCCCCGCCTTCCAGTGCACTGGCCACATGGTCGTGTCCATCGTGACGCGGTCCGTGGATGGCGATGAACAGTTCTCCGGCACGAATCGCGCGAGAATCAATCGACACGCCGGCCAGCCGGGCCAGGGGGTTGAGTCCCTTCCCCGGCCGAGTACCCAAAGCGTCAGCCACCTGTGCAATCGTCCACCGCATAAGTTCCTCAAAGGATTCGTCTTACTCCCGTACCGAACGCCTCGTTGTGTTCTCAACGTTTTGAGGGCTCCTCCTTTCGAGAGGTCCGCTATTGGCTCGCCCCAACCGTGCCGGGGCCCGAGCGCCCTCGTCCCCACTATGACTCAAGCGCGCTAGGTGCCAAACCCTGAGCCGCCTCGCGGCTCGCCTTCCGATGGACCGCCATTACCGCTTTCGTTTCGCGGTCCTTCAAAACTACGCTCGCGCAAGGCGCGTCGCGCCATTTCGCGATCGTCAAATTCAAATGTCTTGTCGGCGATAATTTGATAATTTTCGTGGCCCTTTCCCGCCAATAGCACGATGTCGCCGCTGCGGGCTTCGTCCATGGCCATGCCTATGGCCTTCTCGCGGTCCGGCTCGATCAAGTATTTTCCAGCGGTTTTCTGTAGTCCCACGATGATGTCGCTGATGATTTTCAATGGGTCCTCGCTGCGCGGATTGTCGCTGGAAAGAATCGTCAAGTCGCTGAGCCGGCCGGTAACTTCTCCCATCACCGGCCGCTTGGTGCGATCCTTTTCGCCGCCGCAGCCAAATAGCGTGATGATGCGTCCTTTGGGATTCAGCTCCCGCGCCGTTCGAATCAAGTTTTCCAGCGCATCGTCGGTGTGCGCGTAATCGACGATGACCAGGAAAGGCTGCCCGAGATCGATCCGCTGAAAACGTCCAGAAACAGTTTCAAGATTGCGGATGCCGCTTTCGATGACTTCGTTCGAAAAACCCAGCGCCTGTGCTGCTCCGATTGCCGCAAGAAGGTTGTAGACGTTGATCCGGCCGACCAGCCGCGATTCCACGTGCACTTTGCCATTCGGCGTTTGCGCCGTGAACGTCAAACCATCAAAAGTAAGCTGAAATTTCTTTGTGGTGATGTCCGCGTCCGCTTCCAACCCATAGGTGACCGTTTTTTTCGCCAAGCCTGCCAGACGCTTGCCAAATTCGTCGTCCGCATTCAGCACTGCAACTTCCGGCGCACCGGCTCCAGTGCCCTCGAACAAGCGCTTCTTGGCCGTGAAATAATCCTCAAACGTTTTGTGAAAATCCATGTGCTCGCGCGTCAAGTTGGTGAAAATAGCGGCTTGAAAATGGCATCCCCACAGCCGGTCCATCGCCAGCGAATGCGAGCTGGCTTCGAGCACCGCGTACTTCCCGCCGGCATCGCGGATTTCGGCGAAAAATCCCTGCAAGTCCACGGATTCCGGCGTGGTGTTCGGCGCGGGGTAGTCGCCGAGCGGCGTGTGATACGCGATCGTTCCGAACAGTCCGGTTTTTGCTCCGGAGGCTTTCACGATGGCGTCGACAACTGACGTGGTTGTTGTCTTCCCGTTCGTGCCCGTCACTGCCGCAAGCTGAAGCGCACTCCCCGGATGCCCCAGGAAATTGGCAGCCGCGATCGCCAGCGCCTTGCGCGCTTCTCGAACCTGAATCCAGGTCACGCCTGCTGGAACCTTGCCGACGGCCTTCTCTTCGCTCGCTATAGCAACCGCGCCACGCTTGATGGCCTCCTGAATAAACGCGTTCCCGTCCGCTTTGGCTCCGTGTAAGGCAAAGAAAAGCGTGTCTGGCTGCACTTTTCGCGAATCGCAAGCGACCTTCTGAATAGTCAATTTACCCGCGCTTGCGGGCAGAACTGTCTCCACGCCTTGCAGCACTTCGCTCAGCTTTCTTCCGTCCGTTGCGCTTGTGCGGGCAGAATGCTTTCGTTGGCGGTCAACCGGGTTCGTAGTGGCGTCCTGTACTTGTTCTTCTTGCCTCAATCCGATTCTCATCCTAATGCCTGACTCTCCGGAGCGGCTTCGCAATTTTTGTCGTTGGTGTTCCGAATTGCACGGTTATCTTTGCACCCCGCCGAACCTTCACCCCCGCGGCCGGCGCCTGGTTGGTTGCAAGACTGCTGCCAACCAGAAGCGGTTCCAGCCCCAGCTTCAAGCACATCTCCGTCACTTCGCGCATGGTCTTCCCGGAAAAATCCGGCACTTGAATGTCGCCGCCCTCATCCACAGCCACAGTTACCGGTGGCGCAGGGCTATTGCCCTCCCTAGGGTTGGTTGCCGCGGACTTCGCAGGAGGTTGGTCGGGCTGTTCCGAAAAATCCGTGGGCGTGAAATCCTCGAGGACCGAGCTGTCCGATACGTCGCGATTCTTGTACGCGGCCTGTACAAGCCGCGGGCCAACGGGCACATCGCGCGGGACATCCAAATACGGCAGCACTTGCTCCGCAATCCGCTTGAAAACCGGCGCGGCCACCTGCCCTCCTTCATGCTGCCCCACCGGCGAATCGAGTGACACCAGAATTGTGACGGCGGGGTTACTGATGGGCGCAAACCCAGTAAAGGAAGCAATGAGCTGCGTCCTCGAATATCGGCCCGTCGTGGGATCGATTTTCTGGGCCGAGCCGGTTTTTCCTGCGGCGGTCCAGCCGTCAAGATGCGCAAGCTTTCCCGTGCCGGTGAGCACGACGCCTTCCATGAGTCTCCGCAGTGTCGCCGCCGTTTCCGGCCGGATTACTCTTCGCGGCTCGGAAGGCGCCAGCGGGCCTTCGGCGGGCAATTTGTGATCGCCGTGTCTCAACTCCGCAACGACGTGTGGTTTGTAGAGCATTCCCCCGTTGGCGATCGCAGAAACAGCGCTGATGAGCTGAATCGGCGTGACGCCAACTTCCTGCCCCATGGAGATCGATCCGATCGAAACCGCCGACCAATTATCCAATCGCCGTAAAAGTCCTTTGCTTTCTCCAGGCATGTCTACGCCGGTAGGCTGGCCAAAACCAAATGCGCGGATGTAGTCGTAAAATTTCGGCGCTCCCAGCCGCAGCGCGATCTTGATCGCGCCAACGTCGCTTGACTGCGCCAAGATGTCGGCAACCGTCAACATGCCAAACGGCTTATGGTCACGGATGCGGTGCCCAGCCACATAGACTGCCCCGTTCTCGCAGTCGAAGACTTCCCCGGGCCGCGTAATTCCCTGATCGAACGCCGCCGCCAGCGTAATGAGCTTAAAAGTGGATCCGGGCTCGTACAGCGCCGTCACGGCTCGGTTCATCCGCGCTTCCGCGGGCGCCTCATTTGCCACATTGGGATTGAACTTCGGCCAGTTCGCCAGCCCGAGAATTTCTCCGGTATTCGGATTCATCACTATTACGGTGCCGGCCATAGCGCGCGTTTTGGCAATCGCTGCGGCCAGTTCTCGCTCCGCGATGTATTGGATTTTCTCGTCGAGCGTCAGGACCACGTTTGCGCCGGGCTCGCGCCGGGCTTCTCCGGCATCGAACCAGCGCTGGCGCGCGTCTGCCATCACGATGATTTTTTCGCTCTTGCCGCGAATCTGATTATCCAGCTCGTGTTCAATTCCGCCCAGGCCCTTTTCATCGAGATCGACGAATCCCAGCACATGCGAGGCGAGGCCACGCTTCGGATAAATGCGTTGATTCTCTTTTTGAAAGTAGACGCCCTTCAGATTGAGCGCCTCGACGGCTTCTTTTTTGTCAGGGGGCAGCTTGCGCGCGATCCACACAAACGAGTGCGAAGATTCGAATCGTGCTTCCAGAACTTCGCGTGGAATTCCCAGCACGCCCGAAATCAGCCGCGCCGCCAGTTGCTGGTCGCCAAGCTCGGAGGGCACCGCGAACGCTGAATCGACCGGGATACTCATCGCCAGCGGGTGCATGTTGCGGTCGTAGATCGCGCCACGCTTCGGCGTAATTTCGATCACGCGCTGCTGCTGCCGCTGCGCTCGGGCCATGTATTCGCTGTGACGGAAGAGTTGCAGGTATCCCAGCCGCCCAAAGACGGCAGTCATCCATAGAAGCGTTAAGCAGGCAACGATCAGCAGGCGGCTAGCTGCTCTACGGTCGCTATTCCATTCGACCGCTCGGCGGTTGCGTTCGGAAGCTGCCGCTATGCGGCCACCTGTGGGGGCGTGAGCACGGTTTTCTGGCATGACGAGATCAAATCGAGATGCGCTCCGCCTTGAAGTTCAATTTCTTAACAGCAAAACACTTATCAAACCGTAAGGATCGAGAAAAGACTATGGCGCTCGATTCGGCCGGATGTACCGTGCAGCGGCCACTTCTGCTCCGTCCGGAGCCTCGTACTCCTGCACTTGCGTTGGCAGCGGCTCGGTCAAGCCCAGTTGGCGGCGCGCGATCACGTCGATGCGCATGGGGTTGCGCAGCCCGGCGATTTCCAATTTCAGCGACGAATTCAGCGAGGCCGCCTCAGATTGCCGCGCCTTCACGTCCTCGAGCTGAAAACTCAAATCAATGCAGCGGAAATGCTGGTAGATGTACAGCATGAAAAACGCGGCAATCACGCCGCCGAGCGCGGCTGTCCGGTACAGCCTGCGCATCTTCGCCGGCTCGACGTGGCGCACGATACGTGAATTGTCAATCCGCTTGACGGTATGAAACTCGGTCATTGCCGATGATTTTTTCCTGCGTGCCATAACGTTACCTTGCCGGCTGCTAAGCGGCCGGCGTTCTTTCCGCACACCGCAGTTTCGCGCTTCGCGAACGCGGGTTGCCCATGGTCTCCTGCTCACTGGGCTGGATCACGTGTTTCGTCAGCACGCGGAGCGTTCCTGCCCGCTCTCCCTCTTGAAACGCGCGCTTCACCAGGCGGTCTTCGCGTGAGTGGTAGCTCAGCACCACCCAGCGGCCTCCGGAATTCATTGTGGCGGGGGTCCGAGAAAGAAACTGCCCGAGTTCCTCCATCTCTCGATTCACCGCTATCCGCAGCGCCAGAAACGTTTTTGTTGCGGGATGCAGTCTCTGCCTTCCCCATTGCTTTCGGGCCCCTGCCACAGTCGTTGCCAAGTGCGCGGTGTCCCTGATGGGCCGCGCTCGTACGATCGTCTTGGCGATCCTTCTGGAATCGTGCTCGTCCGCTTCGCGGTAGAGCAGGTCGGCAATCTCTTTCTCCGGCCATCGATTCACAATTTCGTCTGCCGTCAGTTCGTCGTTGGCAGTATCCATCCGCATGTCCAGCGGAGCAGCCTCGCGAAACGAAAATCCGCGCGCGGCTTGATCAAGCTGCATGCTCGAAACCCCCAAGTCGGCCAAGACCCCGTCCACCCCGGGAATCCCCAACTCTTGCGCGACCTCCGCAATCGTCGAGAATGGGGCATGCACCAGTGTCACTTTCCCCCCAAAGATCTTGAGCCGCTCCCGCGCCAGCTCCAGCGCCTGTGCGTCCCGGTCCAGACTGATCAACCGACCAGAGGTCAATTTCTCCGCGATTGCTTCCGAGTGCCCGCCCGCTCCCAGTGTGGCGTCGATGTACGTTCCGTCCGGCTTTATTCGCAGCCATTCGAGCACCTCTTCCAAAAGCACCGGCGTGTGCGGCGCAGCCAATCTTGCAAAACCCTAAATTCCCAAGTCTTCGAGCGCCTTGTCGTCTTCGTCCGTGTACGGCTCGTTCTTCAATTGATCCAAAACTCTCGTATGGTTCATCACTTCCAGGTAGTCGAGGTTTCCCAGGACGTCCACGTCACCCTTGGTTTGCGCGGCCTCGCGCAACACGGTGGGGAGCAACAGCCTTCCCTGCCCATCCAGCTCTACAGTCTGCCCGTAATAACTCGTCCGCATCAGAAACTTCCTCTTTGCCCGGTTTGTGCTTGGCATCTGCGCCAGCTTGTCTTCGATCTCCGACCAAACTTTCATCGGGTAAATCCTGGCTGTCTCACCGGTGGTGCTGGTGATGTAAAAGTGGTTCCCGTACTCCTTCAATTCGTCGAGAAACACGGCGGGTATCTTCAACCGACCCTTCTCGTCTACCTTCGCCGGACAGTTCCCCCGCAGCTTCATGCGCCCCGCTGTTGGCCGTTCTACGGCCACTTAAAGCCTTGACCGTCTTACGGCCGCCCAAGAACAAGAAGATGTTGAAGCCGTCTTTCGCGGTGTCAGACACCAAAATGTGGTCTAGAATGGCCAAAAATGCCCACTTTCGCCACAGATCTGGGAACCTGTTCTTGTTGTTCTAAAGTGCCCTACTGTCCGCTACCCACCCCTACTTCTGCCCACTTTCTACCACTTTTGGCCACATCCTACCCTGCTTTTCGCGCTTGTCAAGAGGAAACATTCATTTTTTGAAAATTTTTTCAAAACAAGTTGTGCAAATCATCTCCGTCAGAATGGCCTGATTATGACGCCATAGGTTGTGGTTGGGTAGAAATCTTCTCGCTACATTTGGTGGTTGGTATCTCTACCGCGCTCGGCCGTCAGATTGGGTCCCTGAAATCTCTATTTGAATTGAAAACGAGTCATGCTAATCTCTCAGAGACGTTGTCTTGCAGATCCGTCAAGGAGCCTCAACCATGGAATGGGTAGCCCCTCAGCACGAAGAAGTCAACCTCAACTGTGAAGTTAGTTCGTACGCGAACGCTGAGCTCTAATCTTTCTGGCCGTGTGAAGCGGTCAGTGGCAAACGAGCAAGAATGCGCGTAAAAGTCCTCGGCTCCGCAGCCGGGGGCGGTTTTCCCCAATGGAATTGCGGCTGTCCAAACTGTAGCGGCCTCCGCGGCGGCAGCGTCAAGGCTCGTCCGCGCACACAGGCTCAGGTCGCGGTTTCTCCCGATTCGTCGCACTGGTTTCTTCTCAACGCTTCTCCCGATCTTCGCCAGCAAGTCCTTGCGACTCCCGAGTTGTCGGTCAAGGCCTCTCCCGCAAGTTCACCGATTTCCACCATTCTGCTCACCAGCGCCGACGTGGATTGCGTCATGGGCTTGCTTCATCTCCGCGAGTTCCAACCGCTGCGCATTTATTCGACACTGTCCGTGCGTCGTGCACTCACGGAAGAAAATAGCCTCTTCCGAGTGCTCAGCCGCTCGAACCCGCCGGTGCACTGGGAAACTCTGTCACTCGATCGCATCATTCCGCTTGCCCCGCCCTCTTCACCGGGAGCAAAAGACGGCCTCTTTTGCAAAGCGCTGCCTCTTCTCGGTAGTTTTCCGGACTACGTGAGTGATTCGCTAAAACGCAATTTTCCTCCGGAGGAAGCGGCCATTGGCCTGCAACTCGTCCAGAAAGACAAGAGATTCTTGTACGCGCCGAGCGTTCCCGGCCTCGGAGAGAGCTCTCTGCACTCCGTGGATGAGAGTGATCTGGCTCTCCTAGATGGCACCTTCTGGAAAGACGATGAACTGATCCAGGCCAAGCGCAGCCGCAAGACCGCGCGAGATATGGGCCATCTTCCGCTCTGGGGCGAGCGCGGCATGCTCAGGCAGCCTTTTCGCATTGGAAAAACCAAGCGCGTCCTCATCCACATTAACAATACGAATCCGATATTGAACGAGGAGAGCCCCGAGCACCGTGCCGCGCGTGAAGCAGGATGGGAAATCGCCTATGATGGGATGGAGTTCAACCTGTGACTTCATCCGTCCAAACTTCGCACGAACAGCCGCTGCTCTCGGAAGCCGAGTTCGTTGCCGGCTTTCACGCCATTGGCGAAGAGCGCTATCACCACAGGCATCCGTTTCATTTGCTTATGCACGAAGGCAAGCTCACGCGCGGCCAGCTCCAGGCGTGGGCTCTGAATCGCTACTACTATCAGAGCCGCATCCCCATGAAAGATGCGGCCATTCTGGCCCGCAGTGAAGACTCTGACTTTCGCCTCGCCTGGCGCAAACGCATCCTCGATCATGATGGCGACGGCACCAGGCCGGGCGGAATCGAAAAATGGCTGCGTCTTGTCGAAGCCACCGGCCAGTCACGCGAACACGCGCTTCGCGGCGACGGCATTCTTCCGGCTACACGATTTGCCGTTCAAGCTTACGTTGATTTCGTATCCACGCGTTCGCATCTCGAAGCCGTCGCTGCTTCCCTCACCGAATTATTCTCAAAAAAATTGATTGTCCTGCGCATGGATCGTCTTCGCGAGCATTACCCCTGGCTCTCCGGCGGTCTCGACTATTTTACCGGCCGCCTCACGCAAGCCCCCGAAGACGCCGACTTCGCCCTCGCCTGGGTAGTCAAACACGCGCGCACTCGCAAACAGCAGGATCAGGCGCACGCAGCCCTCCGCGCCAAATGCGACATTCTTTGGGCTCAACTCGACGCGCTCTATTTTGCGTACGTGAATCCCGGCTGGCCGCCCCCGGGCGCTTTCCAGCCGGCGAAAGAATCATGAAGGATTTGGGATGACCACGCTCGAACTAAGCAGCCGTCCGCGCCTCGCCGCCGGTTGCCGCCTTGGCGAAAACAATCAGCAGCGCATCCTGCAAATGCCGGAGCGCGCGCTGCGTCTGAACGGGCCCAGCCTCGAAATTGTCCAGCGCTGCGACGGCAAGCACACCGTCCAGCAAATCGTTTCCGAGCTCCAGCAGATCTATTCCAAGGCACAGCCGCAAAAAGTGGAAGAAGACATCCTCGGCTATCTCGCTCTCTTGCAAAAGGAGCGCGCGCTCGATTTCGAGCAGTAGCGCCGGGCTTGCTGGCATATTTTGAGTGCTGATGGTCTCGAGCGAATCGCGACCGCCTTCTTCTGACGATTATGTCTGCCATCCCCAATCCGCTCGCTCTCATCGCGGAACTCACCCACCGTTGCCCGCTCCATTGTGTCTACTGCTCGAATCCGCTGGAATTGCAATCGCGCTCCAATGAGCTTTCCACCGAATTCTGGTCCCGCGTTTTTCGGGAAGCCGCCCAACTCGGCGTCCTGCAAGCTGACTTCACTGGCGGCGAACCTCTTGCCCGCACCGACATTATCGATCTTGTGCGCGCAGCCCGAGCCGTCGGCCTCTACGTCAACCTCATCACTTCCGGCCTGCCTCTGGATGAATCGAGACTCGCCGCCCTCGTCGCGGCGGGACTCGACCACATCCAACTCAGTTTCCAGGGTGCGCGCGAAGAAATTTCCAACGAAGTCTCCGGCACCAAGTCCCACGCGCAAAAACTTCGCGTCCTCGAATGGATCAAGCATCATCGTGTCGCTCTGACTCTGAACTTCGTCATTCATCGCCGCAATATCGATCAACTCGAAGAGATGGTAGCCCTCGCGGAAACTTCCAGCGCGACGCGCATCGAATTCGCCAACGTTCAGTATTACGGCTGGGCCTTTGCCAATCGCGAAAGCTTATTGCCCACGCGCCAGCAGTTGGATCGCTCCATGGCGGTCATTAAACGCGCACAGGAGCGGCTGGAAGGCAGGATTCGCGTCGAATATGTCGTCCCCGATTACTACGCAAAATACCCCAAGCCCTGCATGGGCGGCTGGGGCCGCAAGCTGATGCTCATCACTCCAAGCGGCGATGCGCTTCCCTGCCACGCCGCGCAAGTGATCCCCGGCCTCTCCTTCGAAAACGTGAAAGAGCGCAGTCTGCGTGATATTTGGGAACGCTCCGCCTCCTTCCAGAAATTCCGCGGAGGAGATTGGATGAAGGAGCCTTGCAAGACCTGCGACCGCCGCGAACAGGATTTCGGCGGCTGCCGCTGCCAGGCTTTGCTTCTCGCGGGCGATGCCGCCGCCACGGATCCAGTCTGCTCCCTCGCGCCGTTGCGCCCCAAAGTCGACGCCATTCTCGCGGCCGTGAACCTTGCTCCCGTTTCTGCGGATTCCGGTGCCCCGCCCGCCGCCGAGCCGCTCACTCGGCCATCCTGGCTATACCGCCAGAATCCCGCCTAATCCGCCGGCGCGGTTTGCGTTTCTCCCAACTTCATCACTACTCGCACGATGAAAATCAAGCTGCCTAGCAGCACGAGCGATCCAAACACCGTCAGCGCGAATGGCGCCTCGATGCGCTTTGCCACGCCGCCCGCGAGCAACGCTCCGATCGGCTGAACGCCCATGAACATCGTCGCGTAGACCGCCATCACGCGGCTCCTAAGCTCATCCGGCACGCGATTCTGAATCAGCGTATTCGTCGCCGCCATTTGCGACGTCGCCGCGAATCCCACCACAAACAGTACCGCCGCGCATAACCAAAAGGATTTCGCCTGGGAAAAAATAATCAGCCCAATAGCGCACATCGTCGACGTCGCCGCAATCCACCGCGCCAGCCCCTTGTAATGCGTCCGCGCCGCGAAGTGCAGCGCGCCCAGCACCGCTCCGATTCCCGCCGAACTCATCAAGTATCCCTGTGTCAACACGGTTCCCTTCAAAATATCCAGCGCGTAAATCGGCATGAACACGGCGTACTGCAATCCAAAAAGGCTCAACACACTGAGCAGCAGCAACGCCGACCGCACCGGTAGATCGCTCATCGCAAATCGAAATCCCTCTACAAAACTCGACAGCGGTGAATCCGTGCTCGGCCTGATTTCTCGCGGCTCGATACGCATCATCAGCAGCGCCACAATCACGGCCACGAAACTCAATCCGTTCAGGAAGAAACACCAGCCTTCTCCCACCCACGCAACCGTAAACGCGGCGATGGCTGGCCCCACGACACGCGCCCCGTTGAACATCGAGGAATTCAGCGCAATCGCATTTGGAAGATCCTCTTTCCCCACCATCTCTACAAGAAACGCCTGCCGGATGGGCACGTCAAACGCATTGACGATCCCCACTAGAAACGCGATGACGATCAATTCCCACTCGTTAATCAATTTCGTCAGCGTCAGTGCCGCCAGCACAAACGCCAGAATCATCGAAATTGTCTGCGTCGCAATCACGCCGCGTTGCCGGTCGTATCGGTCGCCGACGTAACCCCCAATCGAGGACAGAAACAGCATCGGCACCTGGCTCGCAAATCCAAACACCCCCAGAAGCGCCGCAGAATGCGTCAGCTTATAGACCAGCCAAAGCTGCGCCGTCGTCTGCATCCAAGTGCCAATCAGCGAAATGAGTTGTCCGGCGATGAAAAGCTGGAAATTGCGGTGCTGCATCGCGCGGAAGCGCGTAGAAACGGGCCGAAAGCTCGGAGGCATGGCCGGGCTGACCGCTGTGCGGTCACTCTTCAAATGAATCTTCCTCCACTCGTTGGATGCCAGCGTCGTGAACTAGTCACCATGCCGCGAGACGAGACACATTGTCAATGCAATCGGCCGGAGGAAACGATCCAGATTGTCTCTTGGAAATGAAAAACGGGACGCTATTCGTTCGGCGGGTCCGGTGCGCCTACGTGCAGGTGGCTCAAATCGCGCAGCATGGCCCTATCGTCTTCGCTCATGCCCCGCGTGAAATTCGGGTCATTCAAATGCTGGTTTCGCGCCGACTCCGGCATATTTTGCAACACGCCCAGCCGTTGCTGGATCGCGCGCTGTCGGTCCGGAGGAAGCTGCTTCCACTTCGGCGCCAAATCATTCCGGACATGATCTTTCTGTTCCGGGGTCAGCCTGCCAAAGATCTCCTCGCGCTTTTTGATTTCTTGTCGGTCCGCCGGAGAAAGGTTTCTTTGCTTGTTATAGTTCTCGACGACTTTTCTCTGTTCCTGCGGACTTAGTTGGCTAAATTTCTTCTGTGGTGGCGGTGTGTAAGGCGACGGCGGCCTGTTCGGATTGATATTTGGCGTTCCCATCAAGTCCGCCCGATTGGGGTTCCCGCTCGGAGGACGATTCCCGCCGGAGTTTTGCCGTTCGTTTTGCGGTCTCCGTGTTTCTTGCCGCGGTTGCCGATTCTCTCGCCTTTGTTCTTGTCTCTGCTGTTGTCGAGGCGCTTGCTGCCGTGGCTGCTGTCGTTGCGGCTGGCTCTGCTGCTTGGGCGGCTTATTGTCCTGCCGATTCTGCGCCCAATTCGCGCGCGGTCCCTGCGCGAAAGCCGGCATCGCTAGCGTTGCGGCAAGCCCCGACGCTATCAGCCATCCCGCGAATTGGAGTTTCCTCTTCATTCCAGTTACATCTGTTGATTCTGATTGTCGCTCGCGTCCTCGTTCTGCACCGGCTGCGGCAACTCGCTCAACGGCGCAAAATCCGAAATCACATCGTAATTCTCCAGCACTTGTATGTTCTGATTGATTTTGTCGATGTCCGCCGCGCTCAACGCACTATCCGGAGGCCGTGACCCCAGCCACACCGTCGCCAGCAGCAGCATTGACGCCGCCAGCGCCGCTCGCGGCGAGGGAGCGAACCATGCCCACCAGCTTTGCTTCACTGGTTCCGCCGCAACGCGCGCCTGCATGCGAATATCAAATGCCGCCGACGGCTCGATTACCGGCAGTTCATCCAGCAAACCGCTCACCGCGCGAAATTCGTTTACGCGCAACCGGCACGCCGCGCACGTCGCGAGATGCTTCTCGACATCCCGGCGTTCGCCTTCCTTCAGGCGGCCGTCCACGTACGGCAAAATTCGGTTTTCCATCCGACCACAACTCATTGATGTCCTTCCCTTCTGGCCCGACCTCTACTGCCTTGCTTGCTGCGCTACGAGGGGGGCTAGTTCCACACGCAGCGTTTCGTACGCCCGGAACAGCAGCGACTTCAGGGCACTCTCCGAGCATTGCAGAATCTTCGAAATCTCTCCGTAATCCAGCTCCTGATACTTGTGCAGCAGCACCGCCGCCCGTTGTTTCTCCGGCAATTTATCGATCGCGTGCCGGATCATTTTCTTCCGCGCTTCCTCGACCAGGTGCTGTTCGATGTTCGAGTGCTTTTCCGCGACATCGATCGTCTTCTCGTCTCCGTCTTCCGCATCCACCGTCACTGGCGCGTCGAGCGAAATTTCCATCCGCTGGTAGCGATTGTCCCTCAGCGAGTTGAGCGCCAGATTCGTCGCGATTCGGAAGAGCCAGGTCGTGAACTTCGCGCTCGGCACGTACTCTTCCCGCGCCCGGTACACTCGTATAAAAACTTCCTGCGCCAAGTCTTCCGCCTGTTCCCGGTTCCGAACCATCCGGTACAGGAAATTAATCAGTGGACTCCTATAGCGATGGAGCAGAAGCGCGAACGACTGTTCATCGCCCGCCTTCACGTCCAGCATTAGTTGGACGTCCGACCTGGCCATAGCCGCCACACTGTATCAAACCCATGTGGTCTCAGAAAGTTGCAAATGAAGGAGGCAGCTAAAAGCGAACATGCGGCGAAACTAAACGTGGAATAAGTGCTGCATTATCAACAAACTGACGACTCCAACAAACACCAGCAGCGCCATGCGCCAATTCGGCTCCCGGTTCACTTCCGGCAGCAAATCTGTGGCCGCCACATACAGCGTGACTCCACCCGAAAGTGGCAGCGCATACTTCAATTGCCCTTGCAGCGAAGTGGTCAGCGCCACGCCGGCCACCGTCGCCACTCCTAATAACCCCGCCGCCAGAATTGCGTTGCGCTTCCCCTGTCCGCTCGCCAGCACCACCGAAGCCACCGTAAATCCCTCTGGCAGCTTGTGCAGAAACACTGCAAAAAACATTACCGCTCCCAGCCACGTCGAGACCAGGAACCCCGCCGCGATCGCCACGCCGTCAAAAAACGTGTGGATCGTCAGCCCCACCAGCACGCTCGTCCGCGCATGCTGATGGCTCATTTCTTCCAGATGGGTTTCCTCGCCAAAGTGAAAATGTGGCGCCAGCGTGTGCTCAAACAGGTGCACGATAAAATATCCGATCAGCACGAACAGTAGCGCGCCTTCCCCCGACAGCCGCACCGACTCCGGAATCACCTCGACAAACGCCACCGCCAGCATGTACCCAGCGCCCAGCGCCAGAAAATACTGCAAGTACTTCCGCGGCCAGTCTCTTCGAACAACGAAATACCCGCCGACCAGATTCCCCGCCGCGGCCACCAGCCCCAGCCCAACCGCTAATCCCGTTCGAAATGCCAGATCATGCCCCATCGCCAGTGGCACAGGCTTCAGCCTGTGCAAACCCTCAATCTACGTCGGTGAAGTCCGCAATCACGAATTTGTTCCTTGCCTCTTCTTCTCTGCGAAACCTCTGCGTTCTCTATTTCCTCACCCAGAATGCCGAAACAGAATCACATCGCCTTCCTGCACGACGTACTCTTTCCCCTCCAACCTCACCTGCGCCCTCTCTCGCGCGGCTCCCAAACTCCCCGCCGTCAGCAAATCATTCCATCGCACCACTTCCGCGCGTATGAATCCTTTCTCGATGTCGCTATGAATCGCTCCCGCCGCCTTCACTGCCGTTGCTCCCTTTCGAATCGTCCAGGCCCGCACTTCCGGATCCCCCGCCGTGAAAAACTGAATCAGCCCCATCAAGTCGTACGTCGCGCGAATCAATCGATTCAGCCCGGGCTCTTTCAATCCATACGACGCCAGCAGTTCCGCCGCCTCTTTCTCGTCCATCTCCGAGAGTTCCGCCTCCAGCCGCCCGCAAATCGCCACGACCGCCGCATTCGGTCGTTCCTGCAATGCGCTCAATTTGTGCCGCTCCACGGCCGTATCCAACTTGTCCGCTTCCTCGTCCCCCAGGTTCAGCACATACAACACCGGCCGCGCCGACAAGAACAAAAATCCCCCGATCGATTTCCTCTCCTCCGCGGTTAACTCCAATTCACGCAGTGCTTTTTCCGCTTCCAGATGTGCCTTGCACTTCTCCAGCGCCGTTTTCTCAATTTCCAGCGCCGGATCGCGCTTCTTCTTCAGATCCCTGTCCAGCCGCTCCAGCCGCCGCGTAATCTGGTCATGGTCCGAAAGCATCAGCTCCAAATCCAGATTCGTCGCATCCCGCAGCGGATCGATGCTCCCCTCCGTATGCGGCACGCTCGGATCCTCAAACACGCGAATCACGTGTGCGATCGCGTCCACTTCGCGCAGTTGTGCGAGCGCGTCGCGCATCCGTTCCTTTTGCATCCCGCCCAAATCGACGTAATTCACTGTCGCGTACGTGATTTTCTTCGGGTTATACAGCTTGGCAAGCTCCACCAGCCGCGGTTCCGGCACTTTCGCTACCCCCACGTGCGTTGCCGACGCTCCGCTCTTCCCCTCGACGTGCGCCTTCGTCAATATCCGAAACAGCGTCGTCTTCCCTACTTGTGGTAGTCCAATAATCCCAGTCTGCACTCCAGCCCTTTCAACACGGTAAATTGCGCCTGCACAAACCCATCATCCTAGCACACCCGCTCTCGCGCTTCGGTTGCCGCAGCCACAACGAGCTTGGCCTGATTCTCATTTTCTTCCACGAAGGCTGCATTCCCGTTTTGGGAATCTGCTGTTGACACGCCCATTCCTTCGCGTTACGGTTTATTCCTGATGCCTCTCGTAGGGTATTTACCTGGCCCTCCTGCAGGTGTTCACCGGTGTGTCCTTTCAGGTATTGAGAGGAGAGAGTTCTCATGCCTGCCGCAGCGCGCTCAAACAGAATTCACCCGCTCTGTTACGAGCACCATTCGGAGATGACCGTTCGAGAGTTATCTTCAAGCGACGAAGCAACGACCTATGCGTGTCAGGAACCCGATTGTTTCGTGAGTTACAGCAGGTCGGATGGCTATTTCCTGAATACGCAAAATCATTTCATTATCAAGCGATGCCCGATTCCTCCCCACCAGTATTGTGAACATGACCGCCACCCAATGTACTTGCTCGAAGTGCAGCCGGACCATCCTAACTTCCGCCTCTGGCGATGTCCCCATTGCAATGTGAGCCGTTTAGGCGGCCAGCTTACCTGACATTTATCGCTCGGGAAGGCCGCCATCCATTCCGCGAAACCCTAGCACGCTTCGAGCCGTCTGAAGGCCTATGCTCCGTTCTGGCCGCCAATGAGTCCCACCGTCCTTGACTTATCCGCCTATGTTGGCCTTGTCGGTGTCGGCGCTATGACCCTGAACATGCTTTTGGGGATGCTGATGGCCTTCCGGTACAGTCCTTATCGCTCCTGGCCGCATCATCGATTCAATTATTTCCGCTTTCACAACTGGACTGGCTACATCGCGCTCGCCTTGTCGATCCTTCACCCGGCCATTCTGCTCTTTAGCAAGAACCCACGCTTCCTCATCTTCGACCTTGTCTACCCAATCCATTCGCCGGCTCAGCCCCTCGACAACACCATCGGCGCTATCGCGCTGTACCTGCTCGCATTTGTCGTTGCCACCTCTTACTTGCGCATCCGTCTCGGCCGCCAACTTTGGAAGTCCTTTCATTTCTCCATTTATTTCGCCGCCGCTGCGCTTTTCTGGCACAGCCTGTTCACCGACCCCGGATTGAAAAATGCCTCTGTCGATTGGTTCGATGGCGGCAAGCTCTTCGTCGAGTTCTGCTTTCTCGTGGTTGCGGCTATTGGCCTCCTCCGCTGGCGCTACTCACGCAGGAAATCCCTCCATCTCAGCCAAGTTTCTCGACGTGCCGCTCCTTCAACAGAGGCACTGTAGTGGCGGGTCTTCAGACCCGTTTTTCGTATTTCCATTTTCGAATTTCGCATTTCCTCTTTCCTATTGCTAATCTATTTCCCCGTTCCGAAATGGAGCCACTGTGACCAAGACGTCCGCTGCCCTATCCTTCGACCTTGCTGAAGCCACCAAGCAACTTGCTGAACGCGACGATCGCCTCAAGCGTCTCATCGAAGAAACCGCCCCGTTCCAGCTCAAGATCGAAGCCGCGCAGTCCCCCTACGAAACTCTCCTCGAAGCCGTCACCCACCAATCCATCTCCGGCAAAGCCGCCGCCACCATCTTCGCCCGCGTCAAAGCTCTCAGCTCCAACGGCGGCATCCCCACTCCCCGCGAAATGCTAAAGCTCCGCAAGCCTAGGCTCCGCAAAGCCGGCCTCTCCGGCGCAAAAATCCTCGCCATGAAAGATCTCGCGCAAAAAACGCTCGACGGCATCGTTCCCACTCTCGAACAAGCCCAAAACCTCTCCGATGAAGAATTGATCAAGCGCCTCGTCTCCGTCCGCGGCATTGGCGCCTGGACCGTCGAGATGTTCTTGATCTTCCGCCTCGGCCGGCCCGACGTTCTCCCCATCCACGACCTCGGCGTCAAGAAAGGGTGGTCCATCACCTACGGTAAGAAGCACATGCCCAAGCCCAAAGAACTTCTCGCTTTTGGCGAGCGCTGGCGCCCTTACCGCACCGTCGCCAGTTGGTACATGTGGCGCGCCTGCCAGCGCGCCGGCAACGCCGCCATGCGCAAAATCCGTCCCGCCCGCGTTCGCAAACCTCGCCAGCGGTCCAAGCTTAATCGCGCTACGTCCGGGCGCCCTCGCCGCTAACCCCTTTACCGCCAACGCCATGTGGTGACTTGATCTTTCTCGTTTGCATAGAACGTATTTTTCCTTGACCACGCAGATCAATCGGAGTAATATACTTTCTAGGAAATCATCTGTCTCGAATGCGGCAGCTTCTCTGCCGCCTTTTTTATTTGAGCCTGCTGTTTCTTTCTGCGAAGCCATAGGTCTTCCGAGTCAAGCTAGCTTCAACCCGGAGCTTTTTCAGCGGTTTTATTGCAGACTAACCCATTTAGAATGAACACTTACAAAAACAAAGGGGCGTGGGCCGGTTATTGTTAACTAGACAGCGCTTCACCGTCCGGCGCTCGATAGCTCTTTCACCATCAAAAACATACACGCCAGTCCAGCCAGCAGCACGCCGCTTTCGAGCGAAACCGAAATCCGGTGCAGTTTGCCAAACTCCACTAGCAAGCGACTGTCCGCCGCAGTCGCTTGAATCGATCCCATTTGCACCCGCAGCGCTACCATCTTCGGGCTGACCGCATGCTGCGATACGACCGTCAAGATGATCATCAGCACGACGCACAAGGCTGCCGGTGTGGCCAGGCTTGCAAAGGTCCGCGTCCGCGCCAGCCGTGCCACCAGAATCACGGTTCCGCAAACCGCTCCAATCATGTGCATCCACCATAGCCCGAACCCGACCATCGCCCCCGCCTGGTCCCGGCCCGCCAGGATCCGGAACGCCCCGGGCGCCACCACAAAGCTCAAGAACACGTCGCTCCCCAGCCACAAGCTCAGCCCAAGGAACTCAAGGGTGCGAAGAAAAGTCATAATGACTGCACTATACAAGACCGTTCCCCTTCCGGCCACCGCATCGGGTTCCAACCCCCGGGTCCGCGGAGAAAAGCTGCCAACCGTGCATGCTCCCGCTTCTAAATAGCAAATTCAACACAAGCTTTACACGACGAATGTACGTTCCTGACTGATAATGCGAGAATGAGGAAGAATGGTGGGCGACAAAGGACTTGAACCTTTGACCTCTCCCGTGTGAGGGGAGCGCTCTAACCAACTGAGCTAGTCGCCCATTGCGTATACCCGCGACAGCCGGTACTGCCATCTATTTGTAACAGGAAGGACCCGGGTTTTCAACCGATGCCGACTGCCACCTCCCATGTCGTCTCGCAGCTCCAGCGCTCCATCGCCCGCGCCATTTACGGCAAGGAGGACGCCATCCAGCTTGCGCTGATCACTCTGCTGGCGCGCGGCCACTTGCTCATCGAAGACGTTCCGGGAGTCGGCAAGACCACTCTCGCGCAAGCGCTCGCAAAATCGTTTCATTGCAGCTTTCAACGCATCCAGTTCACTTCGGATTTGCTCCCCAGCGATGTTCTCGGCGTAAGCGTCTACAACCCTGAATCCCGCGAATTTGAATTTCGCTCGGGTCCGATCTTCGCCAACGTGGTCCTCGCCGACGAAATCAACCGCACCACGCCGCGCACGCAATCCGCTCTGCTGGAAGCCATGAATGAGGCGCAAGTCACCGTCGACGGCAAGACGCTTCCGTTGCCGCAGCCTTTTCTCGTCATCGCCACGCAAAATCCCGTCGAGCATCATGGCACCTATCCACTGCCGGAGTCGCAGCTCGACCGTTTCCTGATGCGCATCAAAATGGGCTATCCTTCGCATGAAACGGAAAAGGAAATTCTGCGCAAGCGTGTCGGCGATAATCCTCTCGATTCGCTAGATCCGGTCGCGGATGTCAGCGAGGTTATCGCCATGCAGGACACCGTCGCCCACGTCAAGGTCGACACCAGCCTGCACGATTACGCCCTCGAGATCGTAAATCGCACGCGCAAGAGCGAACAGCTTGCTCTCGGCGTCAGCCCCCGCGGCACACTTATGCTCCAGCGCGCCGCGCAAGCCCGCGCTTTCCTCGATGGCCGCGACTATTGTCTTCCCGACGATTTCAAGCAGCTTGCCGTTTCCGTCTTCTCCCATCGCGTTGTCGCCAGTTCGCGCCACGCCTCGCTGCAGAAAAAGTCGGAAACCACCGATTCCGTTCTTCGCGATATCGTTGAGTCCGTCCCCGTTCCCCTGTGAACGCTTCGCTGTGAGCGTGCAATCCACCATCGCGCGACTGTGGGCCAAGGCCGACCGCCCTGCGGTGCGCGCCTTCTTTCTCTCCATCACCGCTCTCACTGCCGCGCTGCTTCTCGCACTGTACTCCAGCGCTGCCGCTGAACTCGGCCAGCGCATGCTCGCAAGCACCACGGCGCTCGCCGCGCTCGCCATTGCCGCATGGGTAGGCGTAACGCTCGTTCCCATCCTCGCGAAGCGCACGCCGCTCCGCTGGATTGGATATAAAATTGAGTACCGCATCACTCTGGAAGGCTGGATCTATCTCGTCGGGATTATTCTTGTCGCGCTCGCCGCGTTGAACACCGGAAACAATCTTCTTTTCTTGATTCTCGCCAGCCTCATCGCCATGGTTTTATTGTCCGGCGTTCTTTCTTCCATCACGCTTTCGGGCGTCGAATTGCGCCTCGTATTGCCCGAACATATTTTCGCCGGCCAGCCAGTTCGCGCCATGGTCGAGCTTGAAAATGAAAAGCTGACACTGCCTTCGTTTTCGCTGCGCGTGGAAGCCGCCAAAACAAAGCAGCCCCAAGCGAACGCGATGCTGGAAACACCGGTTTATTTTCCCTACCTGCCGAAGCATGACCGCGTGCAGCAGGTCATCCCCGTGACGTTTCCGCGCCGTGGCGTCTATCGCCAGGAAGCTTTCCGCATCGTCACGCGTTTTCCCTTCGGCTTTCTGCGGAAAGCCCGCCAGTTGAATCTGAAAACGGAGGCGCTCGTCTATCCTTCAGTCGAGCCAACCGCCGAATACCTGGAAATTCTTCCAGGGCTGGAGGGCGCGCTCGAAAGCCTGACCAAAGGCCGTGGCCAGGATCTGTACGCCCTGCGCGATTACATCCCCACGGACAGCGCGCGACACGTTCACTGGAAAGCTTCCGCGCGCTCCGGTTCCCTGATGGTTCGCGAATTCACGCGCGAAGACGACTGCCGCATCCTGCTGGTTCTCGATCCTCACTTGTCAGCGGAAGAATCCACGAATCCGAAGCCTGGAGTGTCCCGGGTAAACGAGCGCTTCGAGCGCGCCGTCAACATTTGCGCCAGTCTGGCCTGGCACTTTTACCAGAATAATTCTTTGCTGCAATTCCGCAGCGCCGGCGTGCAAACTCCCCTCGCTCCCGCCGACGAAATCATTTTCTCTATCCTCGAGCATCTGGCGGTCGCGCAACCCCTCGCCCCTGATCCCCAGCAGTCGCTTATGGCCGATCTCGCGACCTCGCCCGAGCTTTTCAAGATTATCGTGACCGCCCGGCCCCACGGCTCCGTCCCGGGCTCCGTGTGGAGCTCCTCCTACGTTGTCTTCCTCGACGATCAGATGGTGTAGGTAGGACGGGCATTCCGGCCTGTCCCTTTTTGCGGCAAGCATTCCCGGAAGCTTGACAGACAAGAATGTCTGTCCTACTCAGCTGTGCGAGAATGTGCCAGCACTATGGTGAACGGCCGCGAACTCGGCGCATTTCGCAAGCAACTGCTTGCGTGGTTCCGCCAGTTTCAGCGTGATCTGCCATGGCGCAGGACGAAAGACCCTTATCGCATCTGGCTCTCGGAGATCATGCTGCAACAGACGCGCGTTGCGGCCGTGATTCCCTACTACGAGCGATTCTTGCAGCGTTTCCCGGACGCTCAGGCGCTGGCGGCTGCGCCGGAGGAAGAAGTGCTGCGGCTGTGGTCCGGCCTCGGGTACTACAGCCGCGCGCGCCATCTGCAAGAAGCCGCGCAACAAATCGCTGCCAAGCGCGGCGGCAAATTTCCAACTCGGTTGGAGGATGCCCTCGCCTTGCCCGGCATCGGAAATTACACTGCCGCCGCGATCCTGAGCATTGCGTACTGCAAAAAACTTGCTGTCCTCGACGGCAACGTGGCACGCGTTCTTGCGCGCCTCGGGGCAATTCAAGGCGACATCCGCGAGCCGCTGCGTTGGCAGGAGTTGCAGAAAACTGCGGATGGCTTACTCGACCTGAAATCGCCCGGTGATTGGAATCAAGCCATGATGGAGCTGGGCGCGACGCTTTGCACTCCAAAATCGCCGCAATGCCTTCTCTGTCCCGTCGCGCAGTTTTGTGAAGGCCGCAAACTTGGCATTGCCGAATCCCTGCCCGAAAAACGGAAGAAGCGCGCCACGGTGCAAATTATTTTGGCCGCGGCTGTATTCTCAAATAGAAAAGGGCAAACTTTCTTGTTGCCTCCGCCGAAAAATACAAAGGAGAAAGCCTCCGCCGATCACGTTCCGGCGCTGGTTTCAAAAATGTGGCATTTCCCGACGGTCTCCGTGACCCGCGAGCCAGCCGCGACACTAGCCGCGTTTCTCGGAAAAATCATGCCGCACGTTGGTGGGCGCAGGTGGCGATTCCTCCCGGCCGGTAAGGTCCGTCACGCAGTGACGTACCGCGCCATCACCCTGTTGCCTTTCCTGATCGAAACAAGAAAACTCCCTCTCCTTCAGGGTGCGAAAGAGGTTCCACTGAATGACATTTCCAGCCTGCCGGTTTCCAACTTGACCAGGAAGGTTGCCCGCGCCGCTCAGGCGGCAATTTCCGCCACAGCCGCGCGCTGAGAGTTATCCTTTCGTCCCGCCTGGTTCCGGCTACGCCCTGCGGATGCTACGATTAAAAAGTCCGCCATGGCCGCTTCCATCGCAGCTCCGAGTGACGCCGCTCTGCCCGCCGAGCGTTTCTTCCGAACGTCGCTCTCGTTGCTCATCCTCACGTCGACGGTCACGCTGGTCAGCACCGGGGAACTTGACGTTTTCACCAGCTTTACCGCCCCGCTCATTGTGCTGTACAAAGGCTTTCGCTGGTGGCACGCACGCCCCGCCGAACTCTCTCACCGCGCCGCGACCTTTTGCGTGATCGCATACCTGGCGTTCTTTCCCGTGGACGCCTTGTTTCTCTCCCGGCTCTCGGTGGGAAGCTCGTCCAATCCGCCGCTCTTCGCAGCGCTTCTGGCCTCGGTGCATTTTCTGATTTTCGTCAGCGTCATACGTTTCTACAGCGTGGTCACGGACCGCGATGCGTTTTTTCTCGCGATGCTGTCCTTTGCCGGGATTCTCGCCGCCGCGGTTCTTACGGTCGATACTACCTTCCTGATTCTCTTTTTCATCTTTGTGCTTTTTGGTGTTTCCACATTCGTGGGAATGGAATTGCGCCGCGGAGCCATCGGCGCGGTCACGCCCGCGCTCCACGCGCACACGGCGCGCGATCGAAAGCTGAACCGCGCGCTAAGCCTTTCCGCCCTCAGCGTGACGGCCGGCTCCATCCTTCTGGGCGGCGTGCTGTTTTTCTTTTTTCCGCGCTTCAGCGCCGGGTACCTGGGCCGCGCCAGTTTCAGCCCGTCGCTCATGTCCGGTTTCACGGAGGACGTCGAGCTTGGGCAGATCGGCGAGATCAAGAAGAATTCCACCGTCGTTATGCGCGTACAGACGGGAAGGCCGATTGGATACGAGCGGCTGCGCTGGAGAGGCATCGCGCTCACGACTTTCGACGGCAGACGGTGGACCGCCCCGGAGCGCGATCCGGAAAGATTGCCGACCGACGATGACGGCTGGATTCATACCGCCGCTCCGCCGAAGAAATCAGATGCGTCCGAGGCGGGAATTATTTATACCGTTTACCTTGAGCCGATGGCCACGGACGCCATTTTCGTCCCGGGCAAAGTCACGCGTCTCAAGGGAAATTTCAACGGAGAAAATGTCGGCTCGTTCGGCGCGATTCGCCGTAATTTTATTCTCCGCGATTTCACGAATACCTATCTGAATCCTTTTCACAATTACACGGGCATCCGCTACGCGGGTCTTTCCCTTTTGCCCCCGATGAACGCCGGGAAGCTGCGCGCCGCGCCGGCGGAGTATTCGGGCGACATCCGTTCGACGTACCTGCAGCTTCCTGCCGGGCTGGACCAGCGCGTCCCCGTGCTTGCCAGAGAAATCACGAAGAACGCGGCAACTCCTTTTGACAAGGCGGTGGCGATTGAAAATCACTTGCGCAGCCGCTTCGCGTATACGCTGAACCTGACCGGGAAACCAGGCGCCGATCCGCTGGCCCATTTTCTTTTCGAGACTCACGCGGGCCATTGCGAATACTTCGCCTCGGCGATGATCATCATGCTGCGTACGCTCGGCGTCCCTTCGCGCGAAGTCAACGGCTTCTTGCCCGGCGAATACAACGAACTGGGCGGCGATTACATTGTCCGCGCAAGCGACGCGCACAGCTGGGTGGAGGTTTATTTCCCGGGCGAGGATTGGCAAATATTTGACCCCACACCAGCGGCACCGGAAGCGGAAACGGGGATTCTCACGCGGCTGGGAAAATACGCGGACTGGATGGCGATCGCCTGGAGCGAATGGGTAATCGGTTACGATTTCGGACACCAGATGGCGCTGGCACAAAATTTGCAGCGCGGCTCGCGGAATTGGGGCGAATCCGCGCGCGATTGGTTCGATCACAAGCAACGGGCGGGTAAGAAATGGATGCAGTCGTGGCAGCTTCGGCAGGGCGTACTGGGGTATGTATTGCCAGTCGCGCTGGTGCTTTTTCTGGTGGCCGTGCGCTTCAATCTGCTTGCTGAGCTGATCCGCCGCGTCCGGCTGTTTTTTCAATTGCGCGGATCCAAAGGCATCCAGAGCGATCCGCAGCTTGCGTCGCGGCTGTACGCCGAGTTGCTGCGAATGCTGGCGCGGCGCGGGCTCCGGCGCGGGGAGACGCAGACTCCGCTCGAATTCGCGGCGGCCGTGCATTCACCAAATCTCGCGCCTCCCGTCCGGGAATTCACGCACCTCTACGGGCAAGCCCGCTTTGGCGGCGCGCCTTGCGATACGTCCCGCTTGAAACAATTGCTCGATCAAGTTCGCGCGGCTATGCGGGGACGCTAAAGCAGGCTACATCCCGCCTCGATGGGGCCGCCAGCCACGGCGGGTTGTCCCCCGCAAAACACTGGAAGTAAAGCCTCATGTTACAATTGACAATTGCGCGAGACGCAAATTCATCGCTTATGACTAAGGTCGGATTCGTCAGCCTGGGATGCCCGAAGAACCTCGTGGACAGCGAGGTGATGATGGGCATTCTTGCGCGCGAAGGCTACGAGTTGACGCCGCGCGCCGACGAAGCAGAAGTGCTGGTTGTCAACACGTGCAGCTTTATCGAGGCGGCGCAAAAAGAGTCGGTCGACGCCATCCTGGAAATGGCGGAGCACAAAAAATTCGGCGCGGCGAAAAAACTGATTGTGGCGGGCTGTTTGGTCGAACGATTTCGCGCGCAGATTCTGGAACAAGTGCCGGAAGTGGATGCGGTCGTGGGAACCGGCGAAGTCGAACGCATCATGGAAGCGGTGGAGGGCGAGCTTCGCGTGCTTCCGGCGCAGCCGCCGGCGTTTCTCTATCACGACTTGACACCGCGCATTGTCACCACGCCGAAACACGCGGCGTACATCAAAATCGCCGAAGGCTGCGATCATCCGTGCACGTTCTGCATTATTCCACAGCTTCGCGGCGCGTTCCGCAGCCGGCGCTTCGAGTCGGTAGTTCGTGAAGCGGAGAATCTGACGAAGGCCGGTGCCCGGGAAATCACGCTGATCGGGCAGGACACGACTTCCTACGGCGAAGACCTCGGCCTGCGCGACGGCCTTGCCCAGCTCATCGGAAAGCTAGCACAGACTGAAGATTTGCTCTGGGTGCGGTTTCTGTACGCGTATCCGAATCGCGTTACACAGAAATTGCTGGATACCATCGCGGCGCATCCGCGGCTCGCCAAGTACATGGACATGCCGCTGCAACACGCCAGCCGCAACGTGCTGGCACGGATGAAGCGCGGCTCGAACGGCGACGCGTTCCTGAAATTACTGGAACGCATTCGCACGACCATTCCGGGTGTTTCGCTGCGCACTTCATTCATTGTCGGCTTTCCTGGCGAGACGGAAGCAGACTTCAAGGAACTTTGCAATTTTGTGAAAGCCGCGAGACTCGATTGGATGGGCGTCTTTGAGTATTCGGACGTGGACAACGCGGGAAGCTACGGGCTGGACGACAAAGTAGACGCTGGAACGATCAGGGATCGCCGCAACCGCTTGATGGCCATTCAGAAAAAGATTTCGCGGGAAAATTTGCGAGCGAAGTATTTGCGCACAAATTCACGCACCGCGGAAGACCACACTTTCACGGCGCTGGTCGAAGGCCCGTCGAAGGATAATCCGCTAGTTTGGGAAGCCCGGCTCGAAGGCATGGCCCCAGAGATCGACGGCAAGCTGTACCTGACAGATATTGAACTGGCGAGCGGAGAAGTCGCGGAGGCCGGGGACGTCGCGCGAGTGGAGATTACCAAGACGGATGCTTACGACTTGATTGGGCGTGTGGTCGAAATCCTGCCTCGGCCTGCGGAGCGGACTGGAGCGAGCGTCGCGCCAATGCCGCCAGTTGTAGCAGCGGAAAAGCTGCATCGCATCGCCACTGGGGCACCCCTCCGCGTTCTGGGCTGAGATATACTCTTCTCTCGAAAATAGCGCACCTTCGCTTCCGCGATCTTTGCATCTGCCGGATAAAAACTATTGGCACGAGAGCGCGGAGAATACAGAGTTCGCAGAGAAAAAAACGCGCGATGAAACATAAATGCCCAATCTGCAAAGCGGAGACGGACTCCGCGGTCCATGCGGATTTCCCTTTTTGCAGTGAACGATGCAGGGACCGAGACTTGGGCAACTGGGCTACCGAGAAGTACGTGGTTTCCGAACCCGTTTTTGATGAGGAAGACCTTGCTGAACGCAAGGGAGATAGTATCGTCCTGCGCCTGGACGACGATTTGGACAGCCCGAATGACCCCGAACATTGACGCCACTGCCACACCCGAAGTACTGCCCAAGAAGCCGCGGCTCGCTCTCGCAATCGCCACTGCTTTGGGGGTAGGTTACATGCCAAAGGCGCCGGGGACATTCGGTTCCCTTGTAGGAGTCGCGACGGCTTACCTCTCGGCCGTTTTTTTCCTGCGGCCCACGACCTTCGGCGGAATGTTCAGCTTGCATCCCGATTCCGACGCGGTGCTGGCGGACAGGCATTTCCTTGTTCCAGGAAGCGACATTCACAACGCCATCCTGGCGCTGCCGGTGTTTTGCGCTGTGGTCCTCCTGGTAGTGTTGGGAGCGATCGGGGTTTGGAGCGCTTCGCGCGCGGCGAAGCACGCGGGACTGGAAGACCCGCAATTCGTGGTCATCGATGAAGTAGCCGGACAGCACCTGGCTCTCCTGCTCCCGCTGATCCCCATCGCGCTGCCGCATTTTACGGCGCACATGGACTTCTCCCTTTTCGCGATTTTCTTCGCACTCAGCCTGGTGAATTGGAAATATCTTTTGGTCGGTTTTATACTTTTCCGAGTGTTTGACATCTGGAAGCCGTGGCCGGTCCGGCAACTGGAAAGGTTGCCCGGCGGCTGGGGAATCATGGCGGACGACTGGATGGCGGGGGTCTACGCTGCAATTTTGCTGCGTGTGGCGTTACACTTTGGTCTGCTCACGTTTCACATTGGCTGGGTATGAAATTCGGGTTCGGCTCGTCGGCAGAGAAGAACGGCATTCCGCACATTGAGAGAGTTGCGCCCGCGGCGGCGATTCCCGGCGGGGAGATGACGATTCTCGGGCGCGGCTTCGTCTCGCGCGTTCAAGCGCGCCCCGTGGTTCGCTTCGGCGAGGCGGAAGCTAGCGTGGCGCTGGCGAGCGAGAATCGCCTGGTGGCGCGCGTTCCGGAAGGGGCGAACGGCGGAGAGGTGCGCGTGGCCTCCTCCGGCCACGAAAGCCCGCCGCATCCCGTATCCATCGGGCTGCAAATCGCGGACAACCTGCATCCCGTCACGAACCCCGCCGTGGATTTGGACGGCAACATTTACGTCACGTTTTCGGGTCCACGCGGCCAGCGCGTGCCCGTTTCGCTTTACAAAATCACCGCAAACTACAGCGTGAAGCCGTTCATCACTTCGCTGACGAATCCGAGCGGGCTGGCGCTCGACCGCACGGGCAATCTGTTCGTCTCGTGCCGCCACGATGGCACGATTCACCGGATCACGGCCGATGGCCGCGCCGAACAATGGGTGGAGGGAATGGGCATCGCCACGGGCATCGCGTTCGATCAGAACGGCAATCTGTACGTCGGGGACCGCAGCGGCACGATTTTCAAGATCAGCCCGAGCCGGGAGATTTTTGTTTTTGCGACGCTGGAGCCTTCCGTCGCCGCGTATCACCTGGCGTTTCATCCCAGCGGGGATCTGTACGTCTCGGCGCCGACGACCTCCAGTTTTGACCGCATCCACAAAATCACGCAGGGCGGCGAGGTGAGCGTGTTCTTCCGCGGGCTCGGCCGGCCGCAGGGGATCGCTCTGGACCGCGAAGGAAATCTGTACGTGGCGGGTTCCTATGGCGGACGACGTGGCATTGTGCGGATCACGCCGCAGGCTCAGGCAGAGGTGGTCCTTAGCGGGTCCGGCATTGTGGGCATGGCGCTGCAGCCTTCCGGCCGCGCGATTGTCGCCACATCGGAGTCGAACCCGCCCTCGGGAGCGCTTTTTACGCTCGACTGGGACGTCCGCGGCTTGCCGCTACTCGGATAAGCAAGACTCCATGGAGAGCAAACTCTCTGCGCTCGAACTCGAACTTCGTCAGAGACCGTACGTAAAATTGCCAAACGGAACTTTTCAGTCTGAACGGAACTACCTTGACTTTGTGATCGACGGTCAATCCTTGGCGAAACTGACGCGCTACGATCTTGTCAGCGTTCTTTGCAAGGAGTGGGTACCGGAAAACCGCGAGAGATCGGTTCGACGTTTACTCGGAGAGGAGTCAGCGGACTTTCCTGATGACCGCCGCTCTCTGCTGGTTTGCGCAGAATGTGGTGATATAGGATGCGGAGCAGTCTCGATCGTCCTGCATTTTTCAGACAAGACAGTGCGCTGGCGAGACTTCGGATATCAAAATAACTACGAGCGTGAGGTCGGCGGAGTGCATTTAGAAAATCTGGGGCCGTTTGAATTTGATCTGGCTAACTACAAGAGCGAACTGATACGCGGCCTAGATATGTTAAAAGCTTCTCTATGAAGGCAGAAATCATTGCGGTTGGTTCGGAATTGCTGACTCCGGACCGCGTGGACACCAACTCGCTCTACCTGACGGAAGAGCTGAACAAGCTGGGCATCGAGGTGGTGCGCAAATCGATTGTTGGAGACAATCGCGATACATTGAGCGCGGCGTTCAAGGAAGCCCTGGAGCGCGTCGAGCTGATCATCGCGTCGGGTGGGCTGGGGCCCACGGAAGATGATTTGACGCGCGAAACCGTCGCGGACCTTCTGGGCCGCAAGTTGCACCTGAACAATGAGATTCTCCGTTACATCGAAGGGCGCTTCCGGCAGCTCGGTCGTGAAATGCCCGCGGTGAACGTGCGGCAGGCGATGGTGCCGGAAGGCGCGGAGGTGCTCGAAAATCCACGCGGGTCGGCACCCGGGCTGTGGATTGAAGATGCAGGCCACTTCATCGCCCTGCTTCCCGGGCCGCCACGCGAATTGAAGCCCATGTACGTGGAGCAGGTTTTGCCGCGGCTGCAGCGGCGCAGCTCGAACGTTCGCATGTTCCACCGCGCGCTGCGCGTGGCAGGCCTGGGTGAGTCGGGCGTCGAACAGCGCATCCGGCCGATTTACACACGCTACTCGGACGTGAGCACGACGATCCTCGCAGCGCCGGGCGAGATTCAGATTCATTTGCGGATGTGGACCGACGACCCCGCGCACGCGCAAAAAACGCTGGACGAAATCGCGCAAGGGTTCGAGATCGCGCTGGCCGATCGTATCTTTTCGCAAGATGGTTCTTCGATGGAAGAAGTGGTGGCTAGCCTGCTGACGCAGCACAACTCCACGATTTCCGCGGCGGAAAGCTGCACGGGCGGATTGCTGGCGCAGCGGCTGACGAGCATCGCGGGCAGCTCTTCGTATTTTTTGGGTGGCGTGGTGAGCTATAGCAACGAACTGAAGACGGCGTGGGTGGATGTGCCGGCGGAACTCATCCAGACAAAAGGCGCGGTGAGCAGCGAAGTGGCCATCGCGCTGGCGCAAGGCATTCGACGGCAGGTGGGCAGCACGCTGGGCGTGGGCATCACCGGAATCGCCGGGCCGGGCGGCGGCAGCGAGGAAAAACCGGTAGGCACCGTGCATATCGCGCTGTCGCACGCCGGCGGCGTCAAGGAACGCGGCGTGGTGTTTCCGGGCGATCGCGAAGCGATCCGCTGGCATGCCTCGCAACTGGCGCTCGACCTGGTGCGTATCCATTTTCTGTACAACGGCGGAGAGCCGCCTTCACTCAGCGCCAAAAGGGCGTAACGTTTCATGCGATTGTTCGTCGCGCTGGAAGTTCCCTCCGCAGTGCGGGAAAATCTCGCGAGCTTGCTGCAAACCCTTCGCGCGGTCTCACCACAAACTCGCTGGGTGCGGCCAGAAAACCTGCACGTGACGCTTAAATTTATCGGTGAAGTGCCGCAAACAAAACTTGCCGGCATTCGCGAGGCGCTTGGAGGCGTGCACTCCGGGCAACCCGTGACGCTGGAGTTTCGCGGTCTAGGTTTCTTTCCCAACGAAAAACATCCACGCGTTTTCTGGGCGAGCATTGTTGCGTCGCCGAACCTGAAGACTTTGGCGGCTGATATCCACGGGGCCGCGGAAAAATTGGACGTCCCGCGTGAGCAGCGCCCTTTTTCGCCGCACCTGACCCTCGCACGGTTTGAGCCTCCCCGGCTGCCGGAGAGTCTTCGCGCTGCGATTCAGGAAAACGCTAGGCGCGAATTTGGTTCGCTGCGCACGAGCCAATTTCATCTGATCGAAAGCAAGCTAAAACCGTCCGGCGCGGAGTACACTACGGTCGAAAGTTTTTTGTTCGCCGCGACGGAGGCTTGACGGAGCATGCTCGCAGTTTCGATCACTGCCTTTCTGATTCCATGCGCGGCATATCTGTTGGGTTCGATCCCTTTTGGATTGCTGGTGGCAAAATTATTTGGCGGGGGGGACGTGCGCAAAGCTGGCAGCGGCAATATCGGGGCGACCAACGTAGCGCGTGTCGCGGGCCCGCTGGCAGGAGTCCTCACGCTGCTATTCGATACCGCGAAGGGCGCGGCGGCAGTGGCGTTTGCGGCGCGTGCCACGGGTGACAGCGCTACTTGGATGATGATCGCTGCTTTTGCCGTGCTGCTGGGACACTGCTTTCCGGTGTGGCTGAAGTTCAAGGGCGGCAAAGGAGTGGCCACCGCTTTGGGCGTGTTCCTTGCCCTGTGCCCGCTTGCGGCGGTTGGTGCTCTGCTGCTCTTTGTTGTGTGCGTGGCCTACTGGCGCTATGTTTCGCTAGGTTCCGTGGCGGCGGCTGCGGCGATGCCGCTGCTCATTTATTTTTTGTGGGCGCCGCGCCATGCGCCGCCGATCATTGTCGACGCAGGGACGCTAGCCATCGCGCTGCTGGTGATCTACAAGCATGATGGGAACCTCCAACGCCTCGTGGAAGGCACTGAGCCCCGTTTTTCCTTTGGCAAAAAGAAAGAAGCAGAATGACGAAGATCGCCATTCTGGGCGCGGGAAGCTGGGGAACGGCGCTGGCGATTGTGCTTTCGCGCAGCCGCAAGCCGCACGAAATTTCACTTTGGGTGCGCAACGCGGACCTTGCTGTTTCGATCCGGCGCGACCGTGAGAACAAAACGTATCTGCCGGGCTCAAAATTGCCGGAGAGCATTAGTGTTCATGCTGACCTGGAAGTCGCCCTGTCCGGCGCGCAGATCCTTCTTGGCGCCGTGCCGTCGGCGTATGCGCGCGAAGTCTACAGTTCAGCGCTTCCTTTTTCCGTTGATGGGACAACTTTCGTTAGCGCCACGAAAGGGCTGGAGCCGGGGACCCACTTGCGGATGAGCGAAGTGATAGCGAAGGTCGTCGCACCAAGATTTGCGCCGCGCATCGCGGTGATTTCCGGACCGTCATTTGCGGTGGAGGCGGCGCACGGCGAACCCACAGCCGTTGTCCTGGCCTCGCGGGACGCTGCGCTCGCGACCTCGCTGCAGGAAGAGTTCGCCGGCCCGAACTTCCGGCTCTATACCAACGACGACGTTTTGGGCGTGGAGCTTGCCGGCGCGATGAAGAACGTGATGGCCATTGCCGCAGGCGCGTGCCAGGGACTTGGACTTGGTTCGAACGCGCTCGCGGCGCTGATCACGCGCGGACTGACGGAAATGGCGCGTTTGGCCATGGCGCTGGGGGCGCGGGCGGAGACGCTCAGCGGTCTGGCGGGGCTGGGCGATTTGGTTCTCACTTGCACGGGCGCGCTGAGCCGCAATCGCTTTGTGGGAATCGAGCTGGGCAAGGGACGCCCGCTGCACGAAATCCTCGCAAATATGCGCATGGTTGCCGAAGGCGTGCACACCACCGAGCCGCTGCTGGCGCTGGCCCGCGAACATCAGATCGAAATGCCGATCACCGAGCAGGTTGATGCCATCCTACACGCGGGTAAGTCTCCCAAGGATGCGATTCGGGACATCATGGAACGGCCTCTAAAGCGGGAGTAAACGCCGGACCTGTGCGGAAAGCCCTGGTGGGCCACATTTTAAGCTTCTAGTACTAAAGTCCCAGTTGCACATGCGCGTCGTGTGGAGCGAGCCGGCCTTTTAAGTCCCTCGGGTTCTTCTAGAATGAATAGTCGAGATGAACCCGGCCTTCAAAGCCCGTTGGGAACGTGTGCGCGCAGGCCGCGTGCGCATCCTGTGGCTCGTTTTGGGCGCGCTATTGCTGGTCAGCGCGCTGCCCATTGGCCTTTATCACCGCCAGGTATTGGAGCTCAGCCAGGAAAAGCTGGTGGATACCGAGCGCGTCCAGCAGACGGATCTGACCAGGTCGCTGGCGCAGGACATTCAGCAATTCGAATCCAATTTGACACAACAACTTCTAAGCGAGCGCCAGATTCTGGCGTTAACCGGCCTGATTGACAACGTCGAAGATCCCGCCGCAGAACCTAAAGTCACCCGCCTTCTGGAAAATTTTGTCGAGACCAATCGCAACACGTTCATTTATCTGACGGCAGTCGGCAAATCCGGAAAAGGCACAAGCGCCTCGCAGGGAAATTTCCGGGCCGAGCAGGACCCCTTCGTGGCAAAAGCACTGAACAGGGCGTTCGTTACCTGCCTGCAATCCCAGCAACTTCAGGTAGTCAAGTTCCGAAGCGATCCTCTGGCGCTGGCGCCGGGAAACCGGCCGGCGTTTGTGGTGGCCGTGCCCTTGAAAGACGTGAACGAAAATTTCACGGGCATGCTGGCCGCGGTTGTCTCTCTGGATCCCATTTTGCGCCGTCTGCAGGAAGCCGGCGTGCGGGAACGCACGGTATTTCTGGTGGACCACAACGGCCGCCTGGTAGCGCATCAGGACACGAAAGATTTTGTCCCTGGCGCGGATGTGAGCAGCAATTCCCTGGTGACGCAAGTGAAAGCGCTGCCGCAGGAACTTCGTAACACGGAAACGGTGCGCTTTGCAGAAGTGATTAAGAAACACCGAATCGAGATGATCGGGACGTATAGCACGATTCCAGAATTGAATTGGACCGTGATTGCGCAGCGGCGCCTCGATCAGGCGCAGAGCGATACCGGGGTGACCGAGTTGAACCGGCAGGCGCTCGCGTTCGTCACCGTGGTCATTCTGGCCGCAATTCTCGTCGGGTATTTCTTCGCGGTGGGCATCAGCGGGCCGATTCGCGGTTTGGCTGCGTCCACGCGCGCGATCAGCCGCGGCGAGTTCCACCAGCGCTCTCCTGTCCGCGGGGCTTCAGAAATCAGCGAGCTGGCTGAAAACTTCAACAAGATGGCCGGCGACATCGAGGAATACATCGAGCGGCTGAAGGAAGCGGCCGAAGAAAACCGCGAGCTGTTTATCGGCTCCATTCGAATGCTTGCCGCAGCCATCGACGAAAAGGATCCGTATACGCGCGGTCACTCCGGCCGCGTGGCGAAGTATTCGACGCTAATCGGCCAGGAACTCGGACTTAGCACCGAAGAATTGGACAAACTACGCATCTCCGCTCTACTGCACGACGTCGGAAAAATCGGCGTCGAGGACCGCGTGCTGAAAAAGCCGGGTGCGCTGACGCCGGAAGAATTTGGATTGATGAAGCAGCACACCGTGAAGGGGGCAAACATCATGCGCCCCGTTTCGCAATTGAAGGAAATGCTGCCGGGTATTGAGCTGCACCACGAGCACATGGACGGCCGCGGTTACCCGTATGGCTTGCAGGGCCAGCAAATTCCGCTGATGGCGCGCATCATCGGCGTGGCCGATACTCTCGATGCCATGACGACCAACCGGCCGTATCAGACGGCGATGGAATTGGATTACGCGATGGACAAGATTCGCGGCTTGACCGGTTCAAAATTTGATGCAGTCGTTGTGACCGCGCTCGAGTCCGCCGTCAACGCCGGGAAGCTTCGGCTTAGCGCCGTTGAAGTGCACGTTTAACCTGACAACGAACATTCGGATCGCGAGGCTGCGAGATTTGCAAGTGCCATCCGCACAACCCCAATTCAAACTATCGGCATTGAGAAGAAAAAGTGAGCTTCTTTGCCGGATCGATATGTGGGGGTTTGTGAGTATCATGCTTGCACTGCTCTTCATATTCCTGCCTATGACAACGGACACCCCGCGTTCGGTGTCTGTAGACTGGCCCCTCGCTTACCACTCTGCCTCAATGCCCGGCGCTCTAAGGGAAGATGCGATGCGGATCACCGTAAGGCGTGACGGTCAGATTTACTTCCGCGACGAACGGATTATGCTCCAAGAGCTGCCAGAAGAAATCCGCCAGCGAGTGCGGAATGGCGCAGAGAAGAGGATTTACCTGAGCATGGACAGACGCGCAAAGTATGGTGAAACCATCGCGGTTCTGGATCAGATTCAGCTGGCGGGGATAGAAAAAGTCAGCGTGCTCACCCAGGAACCGTCTCGATAGGCCAGCGCGGTCCAACACCTCCGCAACTCGCGCTCGCGCCAGGTGCTTCTGCTACAATTTCAGGCTGCAGCAAGCGTTACCCGCGCAGCCCTATGATTTCACTTTTTGGCAAGAATGAACCGGAGCCGACGCTTCTCGAGCGGCTGAAGAATTCCGTCAGCAAGACCAAGGCGGCACTCTCCGAAACCGTTGATACGATTTTTCTGGGCGAGCGGAAGATCGATCCTTCGATCCTGAAGGATCTGGAGACGGCGCTTCTTTCCGCCGACCTGGGCGTGAAGCCGACGCGCGAGATTCTGGATGCAGTGCGCGAGAAAATGGACCGCAACGCGCTCACCGACGCCGCGCAGCTTAAGCGTGAGATCAAGTCGCACATCATTCGCATCCTGAACACGCCCGTCCGGCCTGACGTGGGCGCCGGGAGCGGTATTTCCACTTCGCAGAATGGCAGCGGCACGCGCGTAATTTTCATTGTCGGCGTGAACGGCGCAGGCAAGACCACCAGCATTGGAAAGCTCGCCAACCGGCTTCGCCAGGAAAGCCGCAGTGTGGTGCTTTGCGCTGCCGACACGTTTCGCGCCGCTGCCGTTGAGCAACTGGAAATTTGGGCGCAGCGCAACGGCATCGAGGTCATCAAGCAGAAATCCGGCGCCGACCCTGCCGCAGTTGTTTATGACGCGGTCGCTGCAGCCAAAGCGCGCTCGTCCGATGTGGTCATTGTGGATACCGCGGGACGACTTCACACCAAATCCAACCTCATGGCGGAGCTTGAAAAAATGGAGCGCACTGCCGCGAAAGTTATTCCCGGTGCGCCCCACGATGTTTTGCTGGTTCTCGACGCCACCACCGGGCAGAACGGGCTTGCGCAAGCGCGCGAATTCACTTCCACCGTCGGGGTCACCGGCATCATCCTCACCAAACTCGATGGCACGGCCAAGGGTGGCATCGTCGTCGCCATCTCGCGCGAGCTGGGCCTGCCGATCCGCTTTGTCGGCACCGGCGAGCAGATCAACGACATGGTTCCCTTCGACGCGGAAACCTACGCCAACTCTCTCTTCGATTAAATCGTGGACGCACACGCCATTCGCTTCATGCAACACGCGCTGGCGCTGGCCCGCAAAGGCATCGGCCTTGCCAGCCCCAATCCCATGGTGGGTTGCGTGATAGTGCGCGAAGGCCAGATTGTTGGCGAGGGATTTCATCAGTACGAATGGCGCGACCACGCGGAAATCGTCGCGCTGAAGTCCGCTGGGGATAAGGCGCGCGGCTCGACGCTTTACGTCACGCTCGAGCCCTGCAATCACACCGGACGTACCGGGCCCTGCACAGAAGGGATTATCGCTGCGGGCGTTCAGCGTGTCGTTGCGGCAATGGATGATCCCAATCCCGTGAATTCCGGCCGCGGATTCGAGCGCCTGCGTTCGACCGGCATCGAAGTTTTTACTGGCGTTTGTGAAGAAGAGGCGCGCCGCTTGAATGAAGCGTTCGCGTGCTGGGTTCGTACCAAGAAGCCATTCGTCACGCTAAAATCCGCGCTGACGCTTGATGGGCAGCTCGCTCTGCCGCAATCCCAAAAGAAGTTTGGCAAGAGTCCGGACAAACGCAGCAGTGACGCCTGGATTACCTCAGAAGAATCGCGCGCTGAAGTTCATCGCATGCGCCACTCTTCGGACGCGCTGCTGACTGGCATCGGCACGATTCTCGCGGATGATCCTCTGTTAACCGATCGCAGCGGCCTTCCGCGCCGCAAGCGCCTTCTGCGTGCAGTCCTCGATTCGAAGCTGCGGCTATCACCAAAATCCCGCATTGTGAAGACTTCGGATGATGATCTAGTTGTCTTCACTGCGCTTGCATTGACTTCCGCGAGGGCGCGCAAGCTGCAAGGCGCAGGCGTCGAAGTGGTACGCACCAAAGCAAGAAATGGGCGCATTGACTTGGCTCCCGTTCTTTCCGAACTCGGCCGCCGCGAAATCTTGAGTGTGCTCTTGGAAGCAGGCGCGGCGCTCAACGGCGCGGCCCTTGCTGCCGGCATCGTTAACAAACTTTTTCTCTTCTACGCGCCGAAGATCGCCGGCGAAAATCGCGTCCCTTTTGCACTGTCTTCGAAGCTCAGTCTTCCTCCGCTGCGTGACGTTCGTACCCAGCAGTTCGGCCCCGACATCGCCATCGAGGCTTATCTGCAAGACGTTTATGAAAAATAGCCAGTATTATTTGCCAACGCGAAGGACTGCGGCGCCAGGGATGGCGTCATTTTTCAGTGCATTAAGTGCTCGGTTCGCTTCGCTTAACGGGAAAATCTGGACGCGTGTTCGAATGGGAATCTCAGCAGCCACGCGCAAAAAGTCTTCGCCGTCCTTGCGCGTATTGTTCGCCACGCTGCGAATCACCCGCTCCTGATACAACAAGTCGTAACTGAACGACGGGATGGGACTCATATGAATCCCGCCAAGAACCAGTACACCGCCTTTTTTCAGTGCCTTGAGTGCAGCCGGAACGATCTCTCCTGCCGGCGCAAATACGATGGCCGCGTCGAGTTGCTTGGGCGGTTCGTCGAATGTTCCTCCAGCCCACGTCGCGCCCAGCTCCATCGCCAGTTTCTGATGACGCGCATCGCGTGTGGACGCATAGACTTCGACGCCCCAGTGTCGTGCCACCTGAATCGCCACATGTGCTGCAGCGCCAAATCCGTAAAAGCCCAGCCGCCCGCCCGCCTTAATGCCGGAAAGCCGCAGCGAACGGAACCCGATGATTCCCGCGCAAAGCAGAGGCGCGGCTTGTTCATCGGGAAAGCCTTCGGGAATCGCGTAGACGAAATCCTCTGGCGCAACGACGTATTCCGCATAGCCGCCATCCACGCTGTAGCCCGTGAATACCGGGTTGTCGCAGAGATTCTCTGCGCCGGACCGGCAATATTCGCAGGTCCCGTCCGTCCGGTGCAGCCAGGCAATGCCCACGCGGTCGCCGATGCGAAAACGCCGCGCGTCCTCTCCGTGCTGTTGGACAACACCAACAACCTGATGGCCCGGAATCACCGGCGATTTGCGCGCCGGTAATTCTCCTTCAATCACATGTAAATCAGTTCGGCACACCCCGCAGGCGCACGTACGCACGAGCACTTCCCCACTCTTCGGCTGCGGCGTTGCGACGTCCGCATATTCCAGTGGGTTCGTTTCAATCGCAGCCGGAGCGTGCAGCACACATGCTTTCATGGTGAAGCCTCGGCGTCATCTCAGCTCGTCTCTCAGACTAGTGCTTTCCGCCCTGGGCTCGAAATACTGTACACTCAAATTCCGGAGCGATCGCATTACCATGTTCACAGGAATCATCGAGCACACCGGCACGATCGAAATGCTCGTCCTGAACGGCGACGGCGGGCGTATCACCATTCACGCGCCGTCCGTCGCGCCGTCGCTGGCAGTCTCGAACAGTATCGCTGTGAACGGCTGCTGCCTCACCATCGTTGATCTCCACAACGGCCGGCTCTCCGCGGATTTATCCGGCGAAACGATTCGCAAGACTTCCTTCGGCGCAAAGAGCGGCGAGCTGAGAAAAGGCGCGCGCGTCAATCTGGAGCAACCGCTCACCGCCGGCAAGGAATTCGGCGGACACTTCGTCCTCGGCCACGTGGATACCGTCGGCCGCGTGACGCATCTCACTCCCGAAGGAGAAAACTGGTGGTTTGGCGTGGAAATTCCGGAAGGATTCTCGCGCTACGTCGTGCCAAAAGGCTCGATTACCATCGACGGCATCAGCCTCACGGTCGCAAGCTGGCACGACAACATTGCCGAAGTCGCCGTGATTCCCTACACCTACCAGCACACCAACATCCGCGACCGCAAGCCCGGCGACGCGGTCAACCTTGAAGGCGATGTGCTTGGAAAGTACGTCGAGCGTTATCTGCAACAGCGAAGCAGCGTCGCGCTGGCGGATTCACCGATCACCGTTGCGCGCCTGATTGAAGAAGGATTTTAGTCGCCCGCCGCAACGCCTTCGCGGCCCTTCTCACGCGCCCCGCGCCAATACAGCGTCAATCCCAGCACAATCGCGGCCACGGTTCCGCCGACAAGTTTCAATTCGAATCCCAGCTTGTCTGAGGAATCTCCCGGCGGCACGAGCGAAACCAAAATGCCGATCAGCACGATTGCCAGGCCGGTTCCGGAAACGATCCACACGCCCGCCTTGCCTCCGGGGATGAGCACGGCGTCTTTGTTGGCGCCCCGGTCCGGCCGCGAATACAGCCTGATTGCCGCTGCAAACATGTAGATAAAAGGAATGAAGTAAAGAATGATGGTCGCATCCACAAGAAACTGATACGCGCCGCGCGTGGTCTCGTTGATCTGGCTGATCAGCAGAATCGCGCAAGACGCAATCGCCTGTACCAGAATCGAAACGTACGGCGTCTTCCAGCGCGGATGAATTCTCCCGAACGCTGCAGGCAGGTAGCGGTCGATGCCAACCACAAACGGCACGCGCGCAATCCCGGCTACCGTGCTGCCGACGCCGCCCGCATTGCCGACCGTCACAACAACTGCCGCAATAATTCCCAGCGCACCGATCTTCAGCGCGATAGAACCCACTGTGATCGCGTGAAATACACCGCTGGTCGTGGATACTTCCGCGGCCGGAACCAACGCCAGCACGGCAATTGTCGCCACGATGTACATTCCTGCAATCAGCACTCCCGAGGCGTACACCGCCCGCGGCAGCGTTTTCTGCGGGTTGCGCACTTCCTGACTCATTGCGGAAACGAGTTCCAGTCCGCTAAACGCGAATGCAATCTGCGACCAGAAGTTCACGGTATCCCAATTCCAGACCGGCAACATGTTGGCAAGCGTGAAGTGCGTGACCGGCCCGTGCTTCATCCACAGTATTGCCGCGATGCCCAGCAGCGCCAGGAGCGGCAAATAGGTGGACACGCCGCCCGCATTCTGCAGCCACTTGCCTATGTTTAAGCCGATGATATTCAGACCGACCGCGACCACGAGCATGCCGACCGACACGCTAAGCAAGAAAGTCCGGTTCTGCGACAGCGCCGCGCCGTTTTCTCCGATGATGTACGCGCTCATCGCCGCGCTGGCCAGCAGGAGTCCAGGGAAGTAAAACACCGTGTAGATCCAGTAGTTCCATCCGGCCACGAAGCCGTGAAAATCTCCGAACGCTTCCTTGGCCCAGACGTACAGCCCGCCTTCCTCCGGAAATCGCGACGACAATTCATTGATCACCATTGCCGAAGGCACGAAAAACAGCAACGCCGCTAAAATCCACAAGCTGATAGACGAAGTTCCGTTATGCGCTGCAGCCGCAACCCACCGCGGGCCCAGCACCGTCGCGATGTTGAAGAGCAGGACGTCCCAGAAGCCCATCTCCCTGCGTAATTGTTTGATTGGATCAGAAGAGCCGTTTACCGTTTGGCTCACAGAGTTACGTCCAGTGCGGGAATCAACTCATCCTGAATGCGGAAATTCTTGATGAAGGGATCGCCTGAATTTTCAAATTCTTCCCAGGGCCCGAAAAGCGTTACTCGGCCTTCCTGGAGAAAGACGACCACGTCCGCGAGCTTCTTCGCCAAATGCGTGTCGTGGGTCACAACGATCGACGTCTTCTGAAACGCCTTCTTCAGCCGCAGGATCAATTCGCCCATGTGCCCGGCCATGATCGGGTCCACCATCGTCGTCGGCTCATCGAACAGGATCGCCTCGGGATTCTGCGCCAGCGCGCGCCCGATGGCCACGGCGCGCTTCATGCCAGTGGAGAGTTCGCTTGGCAATTTGTCCAGGACGTCCTCGACTTCCACCATGTGCGCGATTTTCATGACGTACTCGTCGACGTCGTCGGCGTTTAGACCCGGCTGCCCATCGAGCGGGAAGGCAATGTTCTCGCCAACCGTCAGCGAGTCAAAGAGCGCGCCGGACTGAAAAACCATCGTCACTCTTCGCCGCACTTCCTCGAAGTCCTCTTCCTTGAAATCGGTGACGTCTTGTCCATCGATGAAAATCCTGCCCGAATCCGCTTTCAGGAAACCCATGATGTGCTTTAGCGAAACGGACTTGCCAACGCCGCTGCGCCCCATGATCACGCACGTCTCCCCGCGTCTCACCCTGAAGCTGACTTGATCGAGGACCAGGCGATCGTCGAAGCTCTTGCACACGTCGCGAAACTCGAAGTAGTTAACCGCTGGCTCTTCGTTCACTTGCGCTCCGCTTCCAGAACTCGCCGAGCATCCTCATAATCCGCCGCTGTATTCATGTTCCAGAACAATCGCCCTTGGTTATCAAATCGTTTCCAGTCCGCCTCGTCAAGAACTTCCGAGCGAAGCAGTGCGATTCCCTCTGTCACCTTGCGCACGCCGCGTTCGAATCCGGAGCGCAGCTTCGCCGCTGCGGCGGTTTGCCAGCAGGCGCAGAGCGGCTCGGGCCCGGATGCCGAATGTGGAAGCACAACTTGCGCTTTGCTCTTTGTTGCGCGTTCGCAAACAAAACTCAGCCATTCCCGCGTGAGGAATGGCATGTCGCAGCTCACGATTAAATTCCATTCGCGCTTCGCAGGGCTCTTCGCCGCATCTTCAAGCGCGGTGATGATTCCGCCGAGCGGCCCTTCTCCCGGCCAACAGTCTTCGATAGTCCCCACACCAAATGCAGAATACTTGCCCGGCTTCGCCACTAATCTCACTTGCTTTGTGACGCTCCGCAGAAGTTCGATCATGCGCTCCAGCATTGGCGTCCCGCCAACTTCCACAAGCGCCTTGTCCCGCCCAAATCGCGTGCTCCCGCCCCCCGCCAAAATGTATCCGGAGGCTCTGACACCCCTTTTCGCGCCTGTCATTCTCTGATTCTCTTTCTCATTCCCTTTCTTTGCACTCAGCGTTTATCCCCACGGGTCGGCGTGCTCTCAGTGTTAAAGTCCTATTCGTCTTCAAGAGGCTCGCGCCCTGGCCGCCGAATGCCCAGCTCGCGCAATTTCTCCTGCAAACTCTGCCGGTGCAGACCGATCGTCGCAGCCGTTCGCGAAACATTCCATCGATGACTCGCCAGTTGCTTCGTCAGGTAGGCCACCTCGAATTTTCGCTTGGCCTCGCGAAAATCCCGTTCGCCAATGCCATTGTCCATCTCCTCGCCACTGTGTTTGCGCGAGATGGTCTCTCCGTGCACGACTTCGCCGGGCAAGTCCTCGACGCAGATTTCGTCACCGCGAGAAAGCACCACGCTTCGCTCCAGGGCGTTCTTCAGTTCGCGCACGTTGCCCGGCCAATCGTATTTTTCGACCGCCGCCATCGCTTCGCGCTTCAGCCGCGCGTTGCGACCCAGTCGTGCCCCATGCAATTGCAGAAAACTTCCTGCCAGCAAAGCAATGTCTTCTTTGTGGGCGCGGAGTGGTGGCAGCTCAATGGTCACCACGCGCAGCCGGTAAAACAAATCCTCGCGAAACTTTCCCGCGCGAATCTCCGCCTGCAAATTGCGGTGTGTCGCGCTAATCACCCGCACATCCACGGGGATGGATTGCGTCCCGCCCAGGCGCTCGATAGTGCGATTTTCCAGCACGCGCAAAACCTTAGCCTGCGTCACCGGATTCATGTCACCAATTTCGTCCAGGAAAATCGTTCCGCCAGTGGCCAACTCGAATTTTCCTTTTTTCTGCTGCGCCGCGCCCGTAAATGCGCCTCGCTCGTAGCCAAACAGTTCCGATTCGATGAGCGTCTCGGGCAGCGCCGCGCAATTCACGGCCACGTATGGCTTCCCGTTTCGCGGCGAGCGCGCATGAATCTCCTGCGCCAGCAAATCTTTGCCCGTGCCGCTCTCACCCAAAATCAGAACCGTAGAATCCGTCGCCGCTACGCGGTCCGCCATCTCAAAGGCCCGCCGCATCTCGGCCGAGCGCCCGATCATCTGGCCGAATTGTCCCTCGGTGGTTAAGCGCCGCCGCAGCGCATCATTCTCCTTTTCCAAAGTCATCAGTTTCAGCAGATTTGCCACGCGCTGACGCAGCTCCTCCAGTTCGAATCCCTTCACCAAATAATCCGCCGCTCCAAGCTGCAGCGCTTCAACCGCCGTTTTCGCCGTGTCCAGCGCCGAAACCATCAGCACTGGCACTTCGCTTCCTTGCTCGCGCATCCAACGCAAGAACGTCAGCCCATCCTGCCCGGGCAACACCACGTCCAGAAGCACCAGGTCCGGCTGTTCGCGAGCGAGCGCTTCTCGCGCCGCTTCCGCGGATTCGGCTTCCGCGATTCGATACTTGGCTTCCAGGGCCTTGCGAAGCCCGTATCTCGCCGCGGGCTCGTCGTCCACGATCAGAATCGTCTTCATGAGTTCGATTCCTTACGTCCTCACTTCTTTGCTTCTCCCGCCGGCAACGTCACGCAAAACCTTGTTCCGTGTCCGTTCTCCGTCGGACTCTCCCAATCGATCTTGCCGCCAAACTCAGCCACACGTCTCGCCACAATCGCCAAACCTAATCCCGTTCCTTGCGACTTAGTAGTGAAAAAGGGCTGGAGAATTCTCTCTCCAAGTGCTGCGGGAATTCCCGGCCCGTCGTCTTCCACTGCCAGCGTGCAAACTCCATCGTGCGAGTCAGCACAAACAATGACGTGTCCGCCCCGCGGCGTAGCCTCCAACGCATTCACCACCAGGTTGGACACAATGTCATTCACCGCTTCCGCGCTGGCTGCCACCAGCGCGCTTCCGCGGGAAATTTTGATTTGCATCTTCACGCCTCGGCTCTCGGCCTCGTGCGATAAGACGCCCGCCACCTCTTCCACGGCTGCCTGTGCGTCGCAACTGCCAATGCCGCCGCTGCCTGCTCGCACCGTGGGCCGGCTGAATTGCAGCAGCTGATTCAGCTTCGTCGAGAGTCGCCCGATTTCTTCCAATATCATCTTCGTTTCGCCGCGAATCGAATCGGGCAGCTCCGGATTCTCCAATTGCACTTGCAGGATTGTCTTCATCGATCCCAGCGGATTCTTCAAGTTATGCGAGATGCTCGCCGCCATCTGGCCCACCAGCGCCAGCCGCTCGCGCTCCGCCAATTCCCTTTCCAGCCGCAGCTTCTCCTCGATTAGCCGGCATAAATCCAGCGCTCCCGGCAACTGCTCGCACAAAAACTCCAGCGCCGCCCGTGTGTCGCCGGAGATCGCGGCTCCATGAGGTTCCACGCGGAGTATGCCTTGACCGCGATTTCCCTGAGCAAGCAGGAATTCCCTCGGATCAAACGCAAGTGCGGCCCGTGGTTCCGCAGAAATGTTGTCATCTGACGGCGAGCTTCCCGCTTGGTTCAGTCGCAGCCGCACCTCGCGAAGCTCGAACTGTTCCTTCACACGTCTCTCGATGAATCTCTCAAGTTGCGCCAGATTGCCTTGCCGCGCTTGTTCCTGAATTTCCTTCGTCAACCGCTGCACCCTGTCCATCTCGTGCTGGGCGGTCGCCTGAAGCCTCTTTCCGAAAATCCGCTGAATGGGTTCGATGAAAACAACCAAGACGAATAACAGCACCGCGGCAGTCGCCTCGGGCGGCAGCACCGGCTCAAGCCACGTTCCCACGCGTCGTACTAGGCTGAGGTAAAGCAAGGCCAAAAAAGTAATGGACACGGCATAGACGAGATTCTTCTGCCGGCCGATATTCAGAAAATTGAATTTCAGCACCATCCACATCATCACTGCGAAAGGGATCATGGCGAGGAGCGCCAGTCCGGTGCTTAGTCTTTCCGCCCCGGCAAGGCTCAGGCCTCCCGGTGCAGCGTGAAGTAGCAGCACGAGCACGCCGATTGCAAAAAAGAACCTGCCGAGTTGTTTGTGGAATTTCCGCTGAGGCGCGTCCGACGCCTCCGCTGAGAACCGTCCTTGCCACCAGAAGCAAATCAAGAATGCAACGGCCAGCCACCCGCCATACACGAAGCCCAGCGCTCTGCCCGGCGCCAGCAGATCCAATCCGGAGTTATTCGCCAGCAGGGGATAGACACGCATGCCAAAAAACACGATCGGCGCGTACGCTGCCAGTAGGATCACTCGTTTCGTGTCTGATTTCTTCAGCAATCCGCGCGTGGCGGCATATTCAAGATGCAAATGGACCAGAATCGGCGGCAGCGTGCATAGTCCAATGTATAGCAGCCCACCAGCAAACGCTTGTAGCGCGGGCGGAGGAACGGGGTAATGAATCTGGGCATTCAGCGCGAGAAGTGACCCGCTGTAAAAAAAGAACAGCGCCAGACATAGAAAGAAGAATGCACGCTCAAAATTCCGTTGGCGACGGTAGCCGAGAATCACGACCATCCAAAAGAGCTGCAGCAGCGTTCCCGCCGTGTAGCCGATGAGTCGAATGTAGAGCAGTGAGCCCATGCTACTCCGTTGTGCCGGATTCTACGCCTGGCAGACTTGCAGGACAATCTCCAAGTGCCATATTTTTCTTGCACCTGCTAAGCTGCTCTAATTAAACGAGTTAACGCCTCCTCGAAATTCACAGGCGTTCAGTCGAATAGCCTTCTAAACCCTTGACATGGCGGGAGTTTCTGCTATATTAGCAGTCGGCTGAGAGGAGTGCTAACCACTCTTCTACCTGTACCACGCAAACCACAGTTCACCAATGGAGGTTTTTCAAGATGGCAGTGCAACTGACCCCGCTCCACGACCGTGTCATCGTGAAGCGCATTGAAGAGAAGGAAAGCGTCAAGGGTGGCATCATCATCCCTGACTCCGCAAAAGAAAAGCCGATGGAAGGCGAAATCATCGCCGTTGGCGCTGGCAAGCGCGAGAAGGGCGAATTGATCCCCCTCGACGTCAAGCCCGGCGATCGCGTCCTCTTCGGCAAGTACAGCGGTACGGAAATCAAGCTCGAAGACGAGGAGTATCTCATCCTTCGCGAAGAAGAAATTCTGGCGAAGCTGAGCGGCGCAGCAAAGGCAGCCAGGAAGTAACTTGCTTCAGAGTTCTGTTTTCTAGTTTCAAGTTTCGTATTTCGAGTTTCTACATCAGGAGGAATGACCAGTATGGCGAAGCAGATTGTAACAGGTGAGAATTCCCGCCAGGCTATTTTGCGCGGCGTGAATGCCCTCGCCGATGCAGTAAAGATCACCCTCGGCCCCAAGGGCCGCAACGCCGTGATCGAAAAGAAGTTCGGCGCGCCCATCATCACCAAGGACGGCGTGACCGTAGCGAAGGAAATCGAACTCCGCGATCCCCTCGAGAACATGGGCGCACAGATGGTACGCGAAGTCGCTTCCAAGACTTCCGACGTTGCCGGTGACGGCACGACCACCGCGACCGTGCTCGCTCAGGCCATCTTCCGCGAAGGCGTTAAGACTGTCGCCGCCGGCGCCAGCCCCACCGCTCTCAAGCGCGGCATCGAGAAAGCCGTCGAAGTGGCCGTTGCGGAAATCCAGAAGCTCCACAAGGACGTCAAGGGCGAAATGATCGCACAGGTTGGCACCATCTCCGCCAACAATGACAAGCAGATCGGCGGCATCATCGCCGAAGCCATGAAGAAGGTCGGCAAGGATGGCGTCATCACCGTCGAGGAATCCAAGACCATGGAGACCACCCTCGAAGTAGTCGAAGGCATGCAGTTTGACCGCGGCTACCTCTCCCCCTACTTCATTACCGACCCTGAGCGTATGGAATGCGTCCTCGAGGACGTCCGCATCCTCATCCACGAAAAGAAAATCAGCTCGATGAAGGACCTGCTCCCGTTGCTCGAGCAGACCGCCAAGATGGGCAAGCCCCTCTTGATCGTCGCTGAGGACGTGGAAGGCGAAGCGCTGGCCACTCTCGTGGTGAACAAGCTCCGCGGCACCTTGCAGTGCGCCGCCGTCAAAGCCCCTGGCTTTGGCGACCGCCGCAAGGCCATGCTCGAAGACATTGCCACCCTCACCGGCGGCAAGGCCATCACCGAAGACCTCGGCATCAAGCTCGAGAACGTCAAGCTTGAGGACCTCGGCCGCGCCAAGAAAATCACCATCGACAAGGACAACACCACGATCATCGAAGGCGCCGGCAAGTCCGCCGACATCGAAGGCCGCGTGAAGCAGATCCGCTCGCAGGTGGAAAACACCACTTCCGACTACGACAAGGAAAAGCTCCAGGAGCGCCTTGCCAAGCTGGTCGGCGGCGTCGCCGTCATTAAAGTCGGCGCAGCCACCGAAACCGAACTGAAGGAAAAGAAGGCCCGTGTCGAAGACGCTATGCACGCCACCCGCGCGGCTGTCGAGGAGGGTATTGTCCCCGGCGGCGGCTCGGCGCTGCTCCGTTGCATCGCGGCTGTCGAGAAGCTCAAGCTCCACGATGACGAGGCCGTTGGCGCAGGCATCGTGCGGCGCGCTCTCGAGGAGCCTTCCCGCCAGATCGCTCTGAACGCCGGCCATGAAGGCGCCGTTGTGATCGGCAGGATCCGCGACTCCAAGGAAGAGAACTTCGGCTTCAACGCGGAGACCGGCGAGTACGGCGACATGGTGAAGATGGGCGTCATCGACCCAGCCAAGGTCACCCGCCTCGCGCTGCAGAACGCAGCGTCCATCGCGGGCCTTATGCTGACTACCGAAGCGCTCATCGCTGACATCAAGGAAGACGACAAGAAGGCAGCCGCTGCTGGAGCCCCCGGCGCAGGCGGCATGGGCGGCATGTACTAACCCCAGGCGGTCGTTCGTGACCGCCGCGGAGGAATTGTCCAGCTCGCCCGTAACCTCAATCCTAAAAGGGCGGTCCTCACGGGCCGCCCTTTTCTTTGACATAAGCTCATATCCGCGGTAGTTATTGTTTTTGAGGGCCTCGGAATGTTTGAATACGGCAACTCCGCTCATACCAACCAGCAAGGCTCTCCCATCTCTCGAATAGCTGGATTTCTGCTATTTCTCTGTGTATTGCTCCGGATATTTGCCACATTTTTCGACACCGAGAAGGCCTTTTGGGCTTGTTTCTTAGTCTGGGACGTCCTGTCTCTGATCGAGTATCTTTCTTCAAGGAAGGCAGAGAAATCTGCAGACGCCAAAGTCAGCCGTGCAAGAGGCTCCCAAGGGGAAACCCCGCTCCCCATCTCGTGGAAGGCTTTTGGCCCGCTTATGGCGTTCAACCTCATCACCATATTCCTCGGACTCTGGCCTCTCGGAGGCTTAGGCATTCTGTTCTGGATGATCAGCTGGGTTGTTTACGATTTCATAGAGTCCAGCCGCTTCAGTAGACGCGGATTGACCACGCTCTCCCTGCGCTAGCTCCCACCCTCTTCCTTGCCTCTATACCCCTCCTTCGCTACACTCTCCCTGCCTCAAATCGACTCTTCAGGGGAGAGTCATACACCATGCCAGGACTTTTGCAGCGGCTCTTGCCGCGCGAAGAGGGCTTCTTTGACCTCTTCGCCAAACAAGCAGCCAATATCCATGTCGGGGCCGATGCCCTTTTGAAAATGCTCTCGCACTACACCGGCGTGCCGGAGCAGGTGCAGATCGTCAAAGCCATCGAACACGAAGGCGACGAAATCACCCACGCCCTCTTTACCAAGCTCAATCAAACCTTCATCACGCCCTTTGACCGCGAAGATATCTACGAGCTTTGCAGCCGTCTCGACGACGTCATCGACCTCATCGATGCCGCCTCCAGCCGTTTCGTGCTCTACCGCGTGGACACCGTCCGCACCGGTACCGTTGACCTCGTCAAGGTTCTCGTCTCGGCCACCGCCGAGGTAGAGGCTGCCGTTCGCGCCCTCGCCAAACCTCAGGAGGCCCTGCAGCACTGCATCGAAATCAACCGCTACGAAAACGAAAGCGACCGCCTTTGCCGCACGCTCATCGCCCAGCTCTTCGACGAAGAGAAAGATCCCGTCCAGATCATCAAATGGAAAGAAATCTTTGAAGTCATCGAAACCGCCGTCGATAAGTGCGAAGACGTCGCAAATGTCATCGAAGGCGTCATCCTCAAGAGCGCCTGACCTGTGAACAGCTTCACTCTGCTCCTCGTCGTCATCACCGTCACTCTTGTTTTTGAATTTTCCAATGGTTGGCACGACGCTGCCAATTCCATCGCTACCGTCGTATCCACTCGCGTCCTCACGCCGTTCCGCGCCGTCGTTTGGGCCGCTTTCTTTAATTTTGTTGCCGCCTTCTGGTTCGGCACCGCCGTCGCCAAGACTATCACCAAGGGCCTGGTTCACCTGGAAATGGTCGACGAAAAAGTGATTCTTGCCGGCCTGCTCGGCGCTATCACCTGGAATCTGATCACTCTCGTCCTCGGCCTGCCCACCAGTTCCTCGCACGCGCTGATCGCCGGTTACGGCGGCGCCGCTGTCGCGCACGCCGGTTTCCAAGCCATTATTTTTGGTGGATGGCTCAAGCCCGTTCTTTTCATTTTCCTTTCTCCGCTGGTCGGGATGCTGGTCGCGATCCTCGTCACCGTTCTGACCAGCTGGATCGTTCGCAGACAGCGTCCGCTGAGAGTCGATCGCTGGTTCCGTCGACTGCAACTCGTTTCGGCGGCTCTCTATAGCCTCGGCCACGGCACCAACGACGCTCAGAAAGGCATGGGCATCATCACTGCTGCTTTGGTAACGGGCGGCTTGCTCAAGACCTACGAAGTCCCCTACTGGGTCATCATCTGTTGCCACCTGGCCATGGCCGGCGGCACCATGGCGGGCGGCTGGCGCATCATCAAAACCATGGGCCAGCGCATTACCAAGCTCAATCCGTTCGGCGGCTTCGCGGCGGAGACCGCCAGCGCCCTCACACTTTTTGCCACCGCAAAATTCGGCATTCCCGTCAGCACCACCCACACCGTGACCGGCGCCATTGTTGGTGTCGGCGCCACGCGCCGGCTTTCCGCTGTCCGCTGGGGCATAACGCGCCGCATCGTGTACGCCTGGGTCCTCACCATTCCCGGCGCCGCCCTCTTCGGTGCCGCCATCTTCCGCGTCGTCACGTTCTGGCTCCACTAAGACCAGCTCCCCACGGCGAGGCCCTCTTCGCTCAACTCTCATTCCTGCCCCCTCGAATTTCATTTCTCTCTCTTCTCGGCAGTCTCTAGGCTTTCTCCCTCTGTGTTAAATCTTTTTCCCTCCCTTCCGCGCCGCAAATTGCGCGAAAATGTCCGGGCCGCCGGGCGCGACGCTCGGCGGCTGCCGCTCGCAAGACTGAATTGGAGGTACGGAGACATGGCCGACTTTGAGATCACACGCAGGGACTTCAGCAAGGGCCTCGCAGGCGCTGCCGTCAGCATGGCCGCTTCCGCTGGACCACTCGCCGGCAGCGTTTTGGGAGCCAACGACCGCATCGGCGTTGGCTTGATCGGGGCCGGCGGAATGGGTCAATTCGACCTGAAGGACTTCCTCCGCTCCGGCCAGGTTGACGCCGTCGCCATCGCCGATCCCTTCCAGCCCAATCTGGACCGCGCTCTCGAGCTCACCGATGGCAAGGCCAAAGGCTTCAAGGATTTTCGTGCCATCCTCGACAACAAGGACATCCAGGCGGTGATCATCGCCACTCCCGACCATTGGCACGCTATCCCCATGACCATGGCTTGCGATGCTGGCAAGGATGTTTACGTCGAAAAGCCTCTCTCCCTCACATTGGCCGAGGGCCGCAAAATGGTCCAGGCTGCGGCGAAGCACAATCGCGTTGTGCAGGTCGGCACGCAGCAACGCTCGGGCGAGCATTTTCAGAAGGCCGTCGAGCTTGTGCGCAGCGGAAAAATCGGAAAGGTCACGCTCGCTGAAACTTGGATTCACAGCAACAGTTCGCCGGATGGCATGGGCAATCCTCCGGACGGCGATGCGCCGCCGTGGCTGGACTGGGACCTTTGGCTTGGGCCCGCTCCCTATCACGCCTACAACCGCAATCGCTGCATCGGCACGTTTCGCTCTTTCTGGGATTATTCCGGAGGAACCCTTACCGACTGGGGCGTGCATCTGCTGGACATCGTCCACTGGGCGATGGACGTTGATGCGCCAAAAGAAGTCAGCGCCTTCGGCGGGAAATATGTCGTCCAGGACAATGGCGAAATTCCGGACACGCTCGAAGTGGTTTTCGAATATCCGGCATCGCCGGTAAGCGGCAAAGAATTTATCGTGACCTGGAGCAATCGCCACGCGAACTCGCATGGGCCGGACGGCCACGGCTACGGCATCCAGTTTTACGGCACCGAGGGGACGCTATTCATCGACCGCGAAGGCTACACCGTGTGGCCGGAACGCAAGCCCGTCGGAGGCGAAAGCGTTACAGCGTTCGGCACCATCCGCAGCGAAGGCTCCGCGCAGCACTACCCACACGTGCTCAACTTCCTGGAATGCATGCGCTCGCGCAAAAAACCCAACTCTGACATTGAGACCACCCATCGCTCGACCAGCGCGCCCCATGTGGCCAACATCGCCTTCAAACTAGGCCGCAAGTTGCGCTGGAACCGCGAGGACGAACAATTTCTGAACGACCCCGAAGCCAACAAACTCCTGACCAGGCAGTACCGCAAACCCTGGAACACCATCTAGTATTTGTGTCCGGGAAAAAACTTCGGCAAGCCCGTGGCTCGTAGTCCGTCGTACGGACGGGGCTTGCCCGATCCCGCGTCTACCGGCTCGACAGCACAAATTTATTCTCATCCGCATCTTTGAAGACGGCCGTTGTTCCCCACTGCTCTTTCTTCGGCTCTACCTCGAACTGCACGCCTTTCGATTTGAGCACTTTCGCCGTCGTGAATACGTCGTCGCACCAGAACGACACGGATTGAAACTCGCCGATGCGGTTCTCGTGCCCCTCCGGAGTGAACAGCGCCAGCCCCGAGTCGGCCCCGGGAATCATCAATTCGATCCACCTCTGCGTCTCGGTCATCGGCTGGTCCGTGGTCACTTTGAACCCCAGCTTCTCCGTAAAAAACTTTAGAGCGGCATCCTGGTCGCGCACCGGAATGCTCACAAATTTGATCCCTCGAATCATGGTCGACCTCCTTGTCGAGGGCCGGAGCATAGCCGCACTCGAACGCGCTGTGCAATCAGCCATTCAATGCTATACTAACCGCTGGTATAGTGATGCCTGCGCGGGTTTCAGGGTTTGTGCTTACAAACCCTGAGTTGCGGGTTTCAGGGTTGTTACTTACAAACCCTGAGCTGAAAATGCTCGACGACTACATCACCGACGTGCTCCTGCGCGATCTTGTCGGCCATGATCGGCGCCCCGTTAGTTTCTTGGTCTACCTTTGGCTCGCCGCCGAGCAGGCCCGCCGCGGCGCCGCCGTTCAAATCAGCTATCAGGATCTCGCCGAAAGCATCGGCATTTCCAAGAGTTCCGTCCAGGCGGCCGTAAGCTGGCTCCGCCGCCGGGAATTGCTCTCCATCGCCAAGGAAAACGCCACCGCCGTCCCGCGCTACACCGCGCTCACTCCCTGGAAACGCCCCGCACGCCCCAAATCCGCCCGCACGCGTTGAACCCGTGTGGGCCGCACGCCAAATAGTCTCTTCGTAAGGGCGCAGCATGCTGCTCCCATTTCTGCCAAGAACTAAGCAGAACCGCGCTCCTACCCTTGGCGAGTGTCGCCCTTTGATCCTGCAGGCCGACTCTTCTAATCATCCGCCGCCGCTCAACTCTTCGAGCCATTTTTCCAGAACGGTTTGCTGACTGGCCGGCACGCTCGTAAACATGACGCCCATTCCCATATTGGGGAACAGGAACACGACTTTTCCGCGCGCCGTAAAGGTGGTATCCGCGCGAGAGATTTTGACCACGATCTCCGTGCCCTCTGGAGAAGGATTCAGCATGTCCAGAAAGCATCCCCCCACGCTCAAGTCGCTGGTCTTGGCGCTTAGCATTGTTTCGCTTGCGATTTCGGTTACTTCAGCATCTGCGATGATGGGATAGCGTGGAGCACGACGCCGCTCGGACTCCATTCCTCACCGCCTTTCCTTAGCGGTCAACGACACGGATAGTTATTCAAACACGAATCTTAACCCAGACTAGCACGCCTGCGGATGCCTCGCGGGCCCCTATGGCGTAGCTATAACGGCAATTCCAAACGCAACGGACTGTTATTTGAGAACTTGGCTGGCCGGCATGATTCATTCTGCAACTCGGCCCAGAACGTTCAACCGATCGATCACCGTCTTTTCAGCACCTGCTCGCTTTACTTGAGGGATCTTCAAATAATTCCCAAGAATTTTTCAATACAGTATTTACTTAACTTGTTGTGTAACATCTGATATGATTGGCCTTGGGTAATTGTGCGGACTAAGCAGTTTGCGGCAAGCGTGTCTGCGGCTTTTCTTTTTTCTCAGCGGCTGCGCCCGTTCCAGCTAAACCTCATAGAATGAACACTTGTAGAAAACACCGCGCTTCGTTCTGTTTTGTAGCGTCTAACTACCATTAGAATCAACACTTACGTGAGCCCCTGCAAGTGAAGTGTTGATTCTAATGGACTTACAAGAACGCTAACCCGCGTAGAATCAACACTTACAAAATCAGGAGAATGGGGCAGGTGTTATGGTTAACCAGAAACAAGTCCTCGTCTGCCTCCGGGCTCATTTTCTAACGAGCGAATCCATCCCGATGACCGCCCTAAATGCAGGCGTTTCTCTTCCACGGGTCACGGATTACGGTATCCTCCGCGAGGCACTGCGCTCACCGCCGCCGGTACGCCACCACGTCATCTCCGTACGCACCGCTTGGCGTGTACGCTACGGTCCGCCGGCCCAAAAATTCCAGTGCTTGGGCGTGCTGTGCCGGCAACGCATGGTTCGCCAGGAAGATGCCGCTGTGGTTCATCATATGGGCGATGCTGCCCATCGCCAGCGCCTGCTGAAACAGGTCGTAATAGACCAGCACGTTGGTCGCAACCACTAGGTCAAAGCCCTGCCCCTCGGGAACGTCCATGGTCTGCGTCACCACGTTCATGTCGAACCCGTGCATCTGCGCCGCATATTTCGGCCCGATCGCCACGGCACGCATCGTGACGTCGCTTACCGACGCAGGAACCGGCAGCGGTTTTACCGGGGTGCCCAGAGCCTCTCCGAACTTTTGCCAGTACGCCACGGCTTCCGAGCTCCACTCCGCGGAAACCAGCCGCGGCAATTGCACGGTGTACGCCTGGCCTGCTCGGCCGCGCTCCGCGAGCCTCGCTACGTGCGCGTTCACGGCCGCATTCAAATCGGCCGTCACCACGGAAATTTCTTCGGCCCTTCCTAATCCCAGCCGCGTCGCCGCTTCCAGCATGGCGAACGGCTGAATCGTTTGCAGCGGATAAAAATCGTAGCCGTCTCGCTTGTCCGTAAAATCCAGTCCCGGCCCGATCACCAGAATCCGGCGCATGCTTCCGGGCTTGATCGCTCCTTTGCGCAGCATGGTCCGCAGCGTGTCTTCTAGTGCGTAGTTCGGCAGCAAGGAAGTATCGACGGACAATCCCCGCTCCTGATAAAGCGTTCCTCGCGCCAGGAGCGCCGCTCCCGGGTCCGCCGCCTTTTCCGATTCTTTCAGTTTTTCCTGATAGGCGCGTTGTTCCGCGATCAGCCGACGCAAGTTTCCTTGGAGTTTCGCTTCGACAGACTCTTTGGCAACGCCTTTGCGCTCCAGGAATTCGCGCACAAACCGCAGCCTCTCATTGCGAGCCGCGTTCGGCAAAGCAGCGGCGAGGGCATGGACACGCGCGAGCGCAGCCGGCGTCAGCTCTCCGCTTACCGATGCCGCGCTCTCTGCGTTTTCCAGCCGCGGAAGATTTGTGTACGACGCGCCGTAAAGAATCAGGTTGCTGATGGAATCTTCAACGCCTCGGTCGATGCGTCCTCGAACCTCTGCGTCGCGCGTGCGGACCCAATCGTTCCACGCGGCAGCATCCTTGAAATCCCCGCTGCTCAGCCCTGCATCGGCAAAGAGCTTGAGCGTCTCCCCCGCTTCCTCAAAACGGAGAAAGCGCACAACCGGTTCCGCTGCCGAATAAACTGTATGAAGGAAGAAAAAGGAGAGAACCAAACACGCGAATGCAGCACGCTTCAGGCTGACGCCTGACGTGAGCTTTGACTTGACCGCTGACTTGACCCTTGACAGGAATTCCCAGACCACACGCATCATTGCGCGCATCTTAGGTCCAAGCATCCGACCGAGTCAATTCAATCCGCATTCAGTGTCGGCGCAAAATGAGAATGTCCGGTTTGTGCAAAGTAGAAATGTCCGCTTCCATGGATGGCCGAGGGCCCCATGGAGACGGAGCGCATCGCTTTGAG